>ERZ842401.12-NODE-12-length-226016-cov-13.322777_pt1 | contig 226016 bp, 180 predicted proteins | sample MGYA00521270_ERZ842401 | MGnify/ENA primary metagenome ERZ842401 (study PRJEB31892, sample SAMEA3878208) | bioreactor metagenome | biome: Moose rumen | place: Sweden | collected 2011-10 | study: EMG produced TPA metagenomics assembly of the PRJEB12797 data set... | reverse complement strand
TCAAGAAGATAGTCTGCAACGGTTCGCCCGCATACCTCAATCCCAACCTCCTCACTGCGACCTCCATCATCTTCCGCATCCCCACCAGGGACTCGGACAATGCGGAGACCCCTACCGGTGAAGACTGCGAAGAGGCATACCGCGACAAGTTCATCATCAGCTCCAACGGCAACGAAGACTATGTCTTCAACTTCCACATCATGGGGTCGTCTCCCGCCATCACCGGCATCAGCCACTGCCTTCCGAACGAGGGCTCATGGGTGACCGTGACGGGCACCAACCTGAAGGGAGTATCGAAGGTGGTCTTCTACAACGACCTGAACGAAGCGGTGGCGAGCTCCTCTCTCATCCGCGCCGAGAATGCAAAGGGCACGAGCTTCCAGTTCCAGACCCCCGCCTTCCCCGCGGACTACGAGGGCGGCTACATCGTGGCCGAGACCGACAACGGCAACGCCGCGTCGGCCAACTACTTCTACCGTATCAAGAACATTTTCCTCTCCAAGTTCTATTCTGAGGAAAACGACGGCTACGCGCAGCGTTACAATCCCGCCGCAACCCACGACAGCTACTATGCCTGGGGTTCCGGCACCACCGGTAACCTGCCCGACGCCGAGACCTATCCCGACATCTTCGCCAACAACGACGATCCCTTCCCGGTCGAAGGCGACGGTCCCAAGAATCCGTCCATCTTCCGCGGCATGCCCACTCCGGGAACCAAGATTCCGGTGCTGGCGCTCAGCGACGGGCAGCACAGCGCCGACGGCGGCGCCTGCATCGCCCGTGCATGCTTCAATTCCGACGCCTGCACCGGACGCGCCCTCGGATTCGCCCAGAACATGTCGACCGGAGTGGAGCTGTTCAACTCCGCCACCGGCACCGAGAAGCTCTGCCTGCAGTTCGAGTACTTCATCCCCTCGACATGGGACAGCGGCCGGATTGCCGTCACCTTCGTCGACGCGGGCGTCAACTGGATGGCCCACTATCATCCCTGGACCACAAATCCCGACCACTACAAGAACGGCATGACCGAGTGGGAGACCGCCACGATTCCGCTCACCGATTTCCCCAACTTCGTGGACCAGACCTACAACTATCTGCTCAAGAACACCATCACCGGCACCAACGGCGACTATGCCAGCCAGGGAATGATAGCGTTCTACAACGATGAATGCGACGGTCACGCTGCCCGTGAAATGACGGATTTCGTCCTCTACTGGAACAATCTCCGCATCGTTCCTATGGAGACCATAGAGCTTGATACAGAGGAAGAATAACAAATATGTTATAACTGTCAGGAAGGGAGCCGCAAAGGCTCCCTTTTTTTTACAGTCCACCCCTTCCCGGGCCGTCTTCAGAGAGCGCCTCGCTATCATGAATGAAAGGAGGATACATGTTTCAAATTTATTAGAAATAACTATATTTGTATCATAACTGATAAAATTATCCGGTTTTGAAACATACCAGAAAACTCTTTTCATTTTTAATACTGCTGTGTTGTGTGTCACTTTTGCCCATGTACGCACAGATGGCGCGCCTGTATACCACCGAATCCGGGCTGCCGAACAGCCAGATTAACCATATCTTCCAGGACAGCCAGGGATTCATCTGGATTTCTACGGAAAACGGCCTCGCCCATTTCGACGGAAGGGATTTCGTCACCTTCCGCTACAGCCGAGACCGCGAGGGTTGCCTTGCCAGCGACCTCGTGCTCGGTGTTTTCGAAGACAGGACCGGCACGGTCTGGGTAGGCACTTCGATGGGGCTGCAGGTTTTCAATCCCGACAATGTCTCTTTTACGGGCGTCGACCTTGCAGATCCGTCGTCGCCCCTCTCCACGCAGCACATTTCCTCCATTGCCGAAATATCCACAGGTGACGGCGGCACTGAAATATGGGTAGCCACCTCCCAGCACGGCATTTATATCATCGACCCTGAAACCCATACCCTCAAGAGCAGCCGCCGCGACCTGCTAGGCAAAAACCTGCCTTCGCCCTTTGTCTATTCGGTCTTCCAGGACTCGCGCGGCTGGGTATGGATTTCCTCCGAGACCGGCGGCCTGTCGGCCGTGGACGCCCTCACCATGCAGAGGATTCCCATCGACTCCGCCCCGGGCACTGTCGTCCGCGCCTTCGCCGAAGACTCTTCAAGCGGCGACGTCCTTCTGGCCACGATGAGCGGACTGGCAGTTTACGATGCGGCCTCCGGCACCCTCCGGCAGTCCTCCGACCCGAAGGCTCGCGACTGTCAGGCCTGGTCGCTGCTCGCCAACCACATCAGCGGCAGGCTGGGGGAGCGCACTTTCCTCGTCGGCACGGAGGCGAGCGGCATCTTCATCTATGACATGGCTTCCGACCGCCTGCGAAAACCCGACATCCCTTCAGTCCAGCAGGACATCTCCCGCTGGAAGGTGCACTCGCTGTTCGAGGACAACCAGGGCAATGTATGGGCCGGCGCTTTCCAGACCGGAGTGCTCGTGATTCCCCGTTCGATGTACGGCTTCGAATACATACGCACGGGATACGGCTGCGTCACCTCCATAGTCCGTGATCCTTCCGACGGCAGCCTGTGGACGGGCTCCGACGGAGGCGGAATCACCCGCATCGCCCGCGACGGCACGCGCACCGTCTTCGACGCGTCGAACAGCCCCCTCACGAATGATTCCGTGATGGCCCTCGCCTTCGACGGCAGCGGGAAGCTCTGGATAGCCACTTACCTTGACGGCCTTTTCACTTACACTCCCTCGCGGGGCATCCGCCGCTTTGCAGGCCAGGACGCGATGGAATCTTCCAGTGTGGTCTGCCTCACCTGCGACAAGGGCGGGGAAATCATCTATGCCGGCACCTACGGAGCGGGCATGAGCGTCATCTCCGCTTCATCCGAAAAAGTGGTGGGAAGGGTGGTGGAAGACATCAACAAATGGGTCAGCACCCTTTACCAGGATCGCAGCGGAACGGTCTGGCTGGGAACCTATAACGGCCCCATGTGCTATAATCCCACGCTCGGCCGCCTCATATCCTACAATGTAGGGGACGCTGAGCCCAAGTCGCGTGTGTACTGCTTCTGCGAGGCCTCCGACGGCCGCATCTGGATAGGCACGGGAGAAGGCGTCACGGTCTGCGACCGCACCAGGGGCTCGGTCACCTACTATTCCGAGGCGGACGGGCTGTCGAGCAACGTCATAGACGGCATCCTCGAAGCCGACGACGGCACTCTGTGGATATCCACCTCCTACGGGCTCAACCGCTTCGATCCGCTGACCTCCACGTTCACCAACTACTACGCGTACGACGGCCTGCAGGGCAACGAGTTCCACGCAGGGGCGGCTTTCCGCAGCCCGGATTCCCAGATGTTCTTCGGAGGTACCGGGGGAGTGACAGCCTTTTATCCGCAAGTCGTCAACCAGAAGCCCCACGATGTACCGACGCTATACTTCAGCCGTCTCACCGTGCTCGGCGAGGAGGTAAGCTACGATGAAAACTCCTCCGACAACATCCTCGACAGGCACATCACAAGCGCCACCCGCATCGACCTTCCCAACAAGCGCAATACCTTCAGGCTCGAATTCACCGTGCCGGAATACACCAATCCGCAGAAGATACGCTACTCATACAGGCTCGACAGGCTCGACCAGGACTGGCTCCAGGTGAGCCCGCCTTCACACTCGGCCTCCTACACCAATCTGCCCTCCGGGCGCTATACCCTCAATGTCAAGGCCTACTTCGACGGCGCGCCCGACGAATTCTCCTCGGCATCGATAGCAGTGAGGGTACGCCGTCCGTGGTATCTCAAGGGCTGGGCGTTCGCCGCCTACGCCGTCCTGCTTGCCGCCCTCCTGTACGCGATCCAGATTTTCATACGCCGCCGGCGGCTGCACGAACAGGAAGCGGAGGCCTCAGCGATCAAGGACCTCAAACTCAAGATGTTCACCAACATCTCACACGAGATACGCACGCCCCTGACGCTTCTCATGTCGCCCCTCAAGCAGATGCGCGAGGCCGAGACCGACCCTACCCAGAAAGGCCTCTACAACCTGATGTACCGCAATTCCCTCCGTATCCTGCGGCTCGTCAACCAGCTCATGGACATGCGCAAGGTGGACGAGGGGCAGATGCAGCTGCACTTCCTCGAAACGGACGTGGTGTACTTCATCCGCGACATCATGCAGTCCTTCGACAACATGGCAGTCTCGGGCAACATCGACCTCCGGCTCGACTCCGCGAGTGAAGTCGTCAACCTGTGGATAGACCAGGGCAACTTCGACAAGATTATCTTCAACCTGCTTTCGAACGCCTTCAAGCATACACCTGAATCGGGAAGCATAACCATAAGCATCTCGGAGCCCGAAAAGAACCGCGGCGCCCTCATGCCCGAAGTGTCGCAGCTGGTTCGCATAGGCATCACCAACAGCGGCAGCCACATCGACGAGCCCGACCTCGACAAGGTTTTCGAGCGTTTCTTCCAGAGCAGCGTGCTCGATGCCAAGATGGGCTCCGGCGTGGGCCTCAGTCTCACCAGGATGCTGGTGGAACTCCACCACGGCAAGATAACCGCTTTCAACACCGAGGATGGCGTCTGTTTCTGCGTGCTCATGCCGGTGGGTTCGGCGCACCTCACCGAAGCGGAACTTTCCAAGACCTCCCACCACAAGGACCTCTACACCAAGATTCCGACGGCCGACGAACTTGCCCGCAGCACCGAGGACATCGCCTTCACCCCCGGCGCCCAGGCCTCCGAAAAGGTGGTCAAGTCGCGCCGCAGCGTGATAATAATCGACGACGACCCGGAAATCCGCAGCTATCTGCTTGCAGAACTTGCCCCTCTCTACAACGTAAAGACCTTCTCCGGTGCCCAGGAGGCCTGGGCCGACATTTCCACAGCCCAGCCCGATGCGGTAGTGACCGACCTGGTGATGAGCGGGATGAGCGGCCTGGAGCTCTGCCGCCGCATCAAGGGGAGTCCCGTCACCAATCACATCCCTGTCATCATCCTCACTTCCTCGGCCGACGAAAGCAGCCAGCTGCAGACAATCGAGAGCGGGGCCGACCGCTTCCTCGCCAAGCCCCTGTCGGTCGAGCTGCTCAAGAGCTGCATCGCACAGGTCATAGCGTCGCGCGACACCATGCGAGGCAAGTTCTCGGGAGGAGTCAAGTACGATTACGACGAGGTGAAAGTCTCCTCGCCCTCGGGCCACCTGATGGAACGGGTTATGGAAGTCATCCGGGAGAACCTCGACAATTCCGAATTCGGCGTCGAGGAACTCAGCCGGGAGGTAGGCATGAGCCGGGTGCACATGAACCGCCGCCTGAAGGAAACCCTGGGCATTTCCCCGTCGAGCCTGATCAAGACCACCCGTATGAAGCAGGCGGCCTATCTCCTCGTCCACGACAAGGTAAACATCTCCGAAGTGGCCTACAGGGTGGGCTTCTCCACGCCTTCGTATTTTTCAAATTCGTTCCGCAGTTATTTTGGCCTCTCGCCCAAGGAGTTCGTGGCAAAATACGCTGACGTGACCGACCGTGAAACGCTTGATAAACTTTTCCTGTGATGAAAAAACTTCTGCTTCTCCTCGTCCCCGTCTTTCTGCTCCTTTCCTGCAAGGAAGACTCCGTCGAACCTGTGTTCGTCGTCAACTGCCCATCCGAAGTGGTTCCCGCCGCAGGCGGCACCGTCTCCCTTGTGGTGGAATGGGAAAACTGCCGCTACAAGCTGAGCACATCCGATCCGTTCGTATCGCTTCCTTCCCTTGTGTACATCGGCAGGACGGATGCGGGCGGCACCACTTCCGTCGAAGTCACCCTGAGTGCCAACACCTCCGTCTCCCGACGCACCGCGAACCTCCTTTTCGAGCCGGTCGAAGGGGCGGACCGGAAGGTTGAAGTGGCCATAGTGCAGGAGGCGTTCGAGCCCCTGCATGCAAAGGTGAGCGTCGACAGCGGCACTGAATACCAGGTGTGGGACGGCTTCGGCGCCATGAACGACTGGGGCGACACCAACTACTGGAGCGAAAGCGAAATCGACCTTCTCATGGGGACCCTCGCTCTGAGGATAATGCGCATCAGGATCCCTGTGGACGAGTCGCACTGGGCCAATCTCGTCCCCGGCTGCAAGTATGCCGTCGAGCGCTACGGGGCCCGCATACTCGCCACTCCGTGGACCATGCCCGCCTCCATGAAGGACAACGGCGACCTCAATGCCAGGAACGCCCAGGGCGAGACGAGCCACCTGCTTGAGGAACACTACAACGACTACGCCCTGTACCTCGAGAAGTTCGCTGCCTTCATGAAGGACAAGGGAGCACCTCTGTATGCGATTTCGGTGCAGAACGAACCCGACTGGCCGGCTTCTTACGAGGGATGCATCTGGAGCGCGGAGCAGCATCTGAAATTCGTGCGCGACTACGGGCATCTCATAACCTCCGCGCTTCTCGTCACCGGCGAAAGCCTCAAGAGCGACCATTCCTTCTATAACCCGGTTCTCGAAGACGAGACGGCCTGCGCAAACATTGACATCGTGGGAGGGCATCTTTACGGAGCCACGCCCTCGCCGTACTCCCTTGCCGCGAGCAAGGGGAAAGCCCTCTGGATGACCGAGCACCTGCTCAACGACAGCTGGTCCGGCTCCTCCTCCCACTGGGACGAAACCATGGACATGCTGCGGGAAATCCACGGCTGCCTCATCAGCGGATGGAACGCCTACATCTGGTGGTACGGACGCCGCTACTACAGCTTCATAGGCGACGGCGAGCAGGGTACTTCCAAGGGGACGATTCTCGCTCGCGGACGGGCCTACGGGCAGTACAGCTCCTGCTTTGCCCCCGGCAGCGTACGGGTGGCGGCGACGGTGCAGGACGGAGACGGGCTGCTCGCCACGGCCTGCAAAGCTCCCGACGAGAGTCTCTCGCTCGTGCTCCTGAACACGCTCACGAGCGCCCTCGAGAACGTTGAAATCGACCTCGGCGGGACGGCGGCTTCGGTTTCCGCCTCATATACCACCGAAAGCGGCACCCTCACGCTGCCGCTTACCCATGCAGGCAATGCCGTAAGGCTCGATCTTCCCTCCCGCTGCATCGCAAGCCTGAAAATCAAATAATTAATTTGGAAACAAGCCCGGAAACATGGAAACAACCTGGAGATGGTTCGGCCGGAACGACACGGTTCCACTCGAAAAACTGCGCCAGATAGGCGTGGAAGGCATAGTGACAGCCCTTCATGACATTCCCGCCGGAGAAGTCTGGAGCTCCTCCGACATCCTTCGTACCAGACAGCTCATAGAAGATGCGGGGCTGCGCTGGAGCGTGGTCGAAAGCCTGCCGGTGAGCGAGGAGATCAAGTATGCCGGAGCACGCCGCGACGAGCTCATCGACAATTATATCGAGAGCCTGGCAAACCTCGGCAGATGCGGCATCGGTACCGTTTGCTACAATTTCATGCCGGTGCTCGACTGGGTCCGCACCGACCTCGAGCATCCCTGTCCCGACGGAGGCACCTCCCTGTACTTCGACTATGCCGCCTTCGCCTATTTCGACATCAAGATACTCTCCCGTCCCGGCGCCGCCGAGAGTTTCCCTCCCGAGGTGGCCGCAAAGGCGGAGGAGATGGACAGGACCATGACCCCGGAAGGGAGGCACGCTCTTGTCGAGAACATAATAGTCCGCACGCAGGGCTTCCTGAACAGCTATTTCAGGGGGGACGACAGGGAGCCTGTCGAGAAATTCATGGCCCTGCTCGCCCTCTACGAAGGAGTGGGAAAGGACGAGCTCCGCGCCAACATGAAATATTTCCTCGAGGCCGTGATGCCGGTCTGCAACGAGTACGGCATCGACATGTGCGTCCATCCCGACGACCCTCCCATGGACATCCTGGGCCTGCCGCGCATCGTCCGCAACGCCGAGGACATACGCTGGATACTCTCAGCAGTCCCCGATCCCCGCAACGGCCTTACCTTCTGCGCCGGTTCCCTGTCGTCGGGGGAGTGCAACGACGTGGTGGAGATGGCGCGCGAGTTCGCTCCCCGCACCCGCTTCGTGCACTTACGCAGCTGCGAGCTGCTGCCCGGAGGCGATTTCATCGAAGCCCCCCATACCGGCGGGAGGGCCGACCTGGTGGAGCTCTGCCGCATCTTCGCCCGCGAGGAACGGCGCCGCGGCGCGACTGCTCTCCGCCGTCTCCCGATGAGGGTGGACCACGGCCGCGACATACTCTCGGACGCCTCCCTTGAACATAACCCGGGTTATGGTTTCTACGGCCGCATGCATGCCCTCGGACAGGTGGAAGGCATGCTCGCAGTTATCGAAAAAGAATTGAAAGACACACAGATATGAACGAAGAAATGTTTTCCGTATGCGGCAAGGTTGCCGTCATAACCGGAGCCGCAGGAGTGCTCGGCGGTTCGCTAGCCCGCCATTTCGCCTCGCAGGGGGCCCGTGTGGCCGCCCTTGTACACCGTCAGTCGCAGGTCGAAGAGGTCCTTGCTGAACTCGGCCCCGGCTCGATAGCCTTTGCATGCAACGTACTTGATTCCGAATCCCTGGAGGAAGTAGCGTCCCGCGTGCTCTCGAAGTGGGGGAGGGTCGACATCCTCATCAACGTGGCCGGCGGCAACGTGCCGGGTGCCACCGTAATGCCCGGGCAGAATTTCTGGGACATGTCCACCGAAGACTGGCAGAAGGTGCTCGACCTGAATCTCAACGGGACCGTGTTCCCCGCCCGCGTCTTCGCACGGATCTTCGCGGAGCAGAAGGAAGGCTGTATCCTGAACATCTCGTCCATGGCGGCCTACGACGCCCTGACCAGGGTCCCGGGATATGGCGCAGCCAAGACGGGAGTGTCCAACTTCACCAAGTGGATGGCCGCCGAAATGGCCCTCAAGTACGGTGAAAAGATACGCGTCAACGCCCTCGCTCCCGGTTTCTTCATAGGCAAGCAGAACAGGGCCGCCCTCCTAAATCCCGACGGTTCCCTCACCGACCGTTCACGCAAGGTCCTCGCCAAGACTCCCATGGGACGATTCGGCGACATCACCGAACTCAACGGCGCCGCGCAGTTCCTCTGCAGCGATGCGGCATCGTTCGTGACGGGCGTCGTCCTGCCCGTAGACGGAGGTTTTTCGAGCTTCAGCGGCGTATAGGTTGCATTTTCTAAATCATATGTAACAAATACGACATTCGTGTTCTTTTTTTAAAAACTACTGACACAAAAACAAGCCTCCGGGGGCGGTCTTTTGGCTAACTTTGTAACATGAGAAAGCCAATCCTGACCGCCTTGCTGCTGCTTGCAGCCGCCTGCAACCGGGTCCCCGTGGAACTGCCGCAGATTTTCAGCGACGACATGGTCCTTCAGCGCGACCGTCCCGTACCGGTATGGGGGAGCGCAAGTCCCGGCTCCGCCGTAACCATATCCTGGCAGGGCGGAAGGATACGCACCAGGGCCGGTGAAGACGGCCGCTGGAGCGCCGTCCTCCCCGCCACGCAGACTGGCGGACCGTACGAGCTCAGAATCAACGGCACCGTTTTCCGCAACGTCCTGGTGGGCGACGTCTTCCTATGTTCCGGCCAGTCCAACATGGAACTGCCCGTGAGCCGCTGCCTCGACGCCGTGCGCTCCGACGTAACCAATTATTCCAATTCCGCCATCCGCTATCTCGGAGTTCCCATGGCCTACGACTTCGACGGCCCGCGGGAGGATCTCCCCGGCTGCGCATGGCAGGTGCTCGACTCCGATTCGACCGCGATGGGCTGGGGAGCGGTGAGCTACTTCACTGCCCGCTACCTCCAGGAACGCACTTCTGTTCCGATAGGCATGGTGAACGCCTCGGTAGGCGGTTCTCCCGTCGAGGCCTGGCTCCCGGAAGGCCTCCTTCCCGCCTATGCCCTCGAGGAGCTGTCACCCCTCAAGGACAAGGTCTGCCTCGACAGCATCAACTGCTTCAATTCGCATCTCTATTCCGACTGGCAGAACGCCCACAACGCCCTCAGCGCCCCTGAAGGCGCACGCTGGCGCCCCGTCGACATCTTCTCCCGTTCCTGGGCGGTCGACTCCCGGGGCGAGAATATCTACGGCAGCCACCTGCTGCGCCGCAGCTTTACCCTCGGAGCGGGGGAGTGCGGTCCCGCGGTGCTGCATCTCGGAGCCATGACCGACGCCGACTCCACCTTCGTGAACGGGGTTTTCGTGGGCAATACCACATATATGTATCCTCCCCGCAACTACATTGTTCCCGAAGGAGTGCTGCATGAGGGAGACAACGTGGTCGAAATCCACCTGTACGCCTGCGGCGGCAATCCCGCAGGCTTCGTCCCCGACAAGGAATACAGCCTCGAGACTGCCTCCGGAAGGCTCTCCTTCCTGGACGGCTGGGAGCACAAGGCCGGACGCAGGATGCCAGCCAGGCCGGGACAAGTCTTCCTCCAGTACAAGCCCGCCGGCCTGTACAATGCCATGCTAGCCCCCATGCGCGATTTCGCCTTCGCCGGCATGATATGGTACCAGGGCGAGAGCAACTGCTCCAACGCTTCCATGTACGGAGAACTTCTCGAAACCCTGATCGGCTCCGTCAGGGAGCAGTCCGGCTCGCCCGGTCTTCCTTTCTATATAATCGAGCTTGCCGCCTTCCAGCATTCCGAACTCACCGACAACGACTGGGGCTGGAACCGCGTGCAGAAGGAGCAGAGGAATACCGCCATGCGGGTCGACGGCGCATGGCTCGTGCCCAACGCCGACCTCGGCGAATGGAATGACATCCACCCCCAGGACAAGAAAACCGTCGGAGAACGCACCGCAAACGTGATACTGCAAAGCAGAAACTGATATGACCACTACCGAAAAAGAATCGAAAGGATTCTACAAGCTCAGCTGGCTGCAGCGCATCGGCTTCGGCGCCGGTGACATGGCCCAGAATCTCATCTACCAGACAATCAGCATCTGGCTGCTGTTCTACTATACCAACGTCTTCGGCCTCCGCCCGGAGGTGGCCGCCGTGATGTTCCTGGTGGTGCGGCTGGTCGACGTCCTTTGGGACCCGGTCGTCGGCACCCTGGTCGACAAGGGCAACCCCAAGTGGGGCAAGTACCGTTCCTGGCTCATCCTGGGCGGCATCCCGCTGGTGGTGCTCGCCATCCTGTGCTTCTGGAACGGTTTCAGCGGCTCGCTCGTCTACGCCTATGTCACCTATGTGGGAATGTCTATGTGCTACACGCTGGTAAACGTGCCGTACGGAGCCTTGAACGCCTCCCTCACCCGTGATACCGACGAAATAACCATCCTCACCAGCACGCGCATGTTCATGGCCAACCTGGGCGCCCTGTGCGTTAAGTCCCTGCCCCTCATCATCGCCCTCTTCGCACCCAAGGTGCTCGATCCCGAAACCGGCAGGATGGTGGCGGTGTACAACACTCCCGAGTCGGCCCCGGCCTGGTTCATTACCATGACCATCTTCGCGGTCGTCGGCCTGCTGCTTCTCATCTTCTGCTTCTCGCAGTGCAAGGAGCGCGTCGTCATGGACCAGAAGGCCTCCGAGGGCGTGAAGGTGAGCGACCTCTGGATGGAATTCGTCCGCAACAGGCCCCTGCGCATTCTGGCCTTCTTCTTCATCACCGCCTTCGCGATGATGAGCGTGGGCAACGCCGCCGACTCGTACTTCATGACCTACAACGTGGGGGCCACCCCGCTCCTGACCACGCTCTTCATGTGGCTGGGCACCATTCCGGCCTTCATCTTCATGCCGCTGGTGCCGGCCATCAAGAAGCGCATCGGCAAACGGGGGATGTTCTACCTCTTCCTGGGCATCGCCATTTTGGGTATGGCGATGATGTACACCTTCGTCTCAATTCCCGCCCTCAAGGGGAATTTCGTGCTGCTGTGCATCGCCCAGTTCGTGAAATCCACCGGCATCATAGTGGCGACCGGCTACATGTGGGCCCTCGTGCCTGAGGTCATAGCCTACGGCGAATATACTACCGGCCGCCGCATTGCAGGCATAGTCAACGCCCTCACAGGCATATTCTTCAAGGCCGGAATGGCCTTGGGAGGCGTGCTTCCGGGCCTCGTGCTCGCCTGGGTGGGCTTCGACGCCAAGGCGGCCGTCCAGACGCCCCTGGCCCTCCAGGGCATACTCTGGCTGGTCTGCGTCATTCCCGCCGTGCTCCTGCTGCTCGCCATGTGGATCATCTCCAAGTACGAGCTCAGCGACGAGCGCATGGACGAAATCAACCGTGAAATAGAATCCCGCTCATGAAAGAGAGACTCCTGCTGATTTCCCTCCTGCTGCTTTCGGCCTGCGCGCCGAAGGCCCCCGTCCTCAAGGATTCCTTCAAAGGGAAGTTCATCCTCGGCGCCGCCGTCAACGAGTCCCAGATTCTGGGAAACGACGTCCGCGGCGACTCGGTCCTGCTGCGCCATTTCGGCGCGATAGAGCCCGAGAACTGCCTGAAGAGTGCCGAAATCATGCCCGTCTACGGCAGCTATGAATGGGACCTTGCCGACCGCTACGTGGAGTTCGGCGAGAAGAACTCGCTCGACGTCTACGGCCACTGCCTCATCTGGCATTCCCAGTGCACCCCCGACTTCTGCCTTGACGAGGCGGGCGAGCCTGTCTCTCCCGAGGTGCTCAAGCAGCGCATGCGCGACCATATCTTCACGGTCGTGGGCCGCTATAAGGGCCGCATCAAGGGATGGGACGTGGTCAACGAAGCTTTTCTGGACGACGGCACCCCCCGTCCAAGCCTTTTCTACAGGATACTCGGCGAGGAATTCATCCCCTGGGCCTTCCAGTGCGCCAGCGAGGCCGACCCCGGCTGCGAACTCTACTACAACGACTATTCGATGCACGAAAGCGCGAAGCTCGAGGCCGTGATAAAAATGGTCAAATCCCTGCAGGAACGCGGGATACGCATCGACGCCGTGGGCTTCCAGGGCCACATCGGGATGGATTATCCCGACCTTGCCATGTACGAGAGCCACATCCGGCGCATAAAAGACGAGACCGGCGTCGACGTCTGCATCACCGAGCTCGACATGAGCATCCTTCCCACCCTTACCCGCAGCGCCGACCTTGGCGAGATGAGCTTCACCGAGGCCATGCAGGACCCTGAAATCCGCGCACGCTGGGAATCCCGCATCAACCCGTACCGCGACGGAGTGCCGCAGGAAGTGCAGGACAAGTGGAACGAGCGTTTCGGGGAATTCCTGGCCATGTTCCTCCGCAACAGCGACGTCATCCGCCGCGTAAACGTCTGGGGCGTGTGCGACTCCGACAGCTGGAAAAACGGCTGGCCCGTTCCCGAACGGCAGGATTCCCCTCTGTGGATCGACCGCAACTACAACCTGAAACCTTTCTTACACGATTATGGCAGATAAAATGCAAAAGCGCTACCTCTTTCCCGAGGATTACATGGCAGACCCGTCGGTGCACGTGTTCGACGGCAAACTCTACATCTATCCGTCCCACGACTGGCCAGCACCTGTCCCCGAGGACGATTTCGGCAGCCAGCACGACATGAAGGACTACCATGTCCTCTCGCTGGAGGGTCCCGACCCCATGACGTCACCCGTGCGTGACTGGGGCAAAGTCCTCGACATCAAGGACATCCCCTGGGCCCGCAGGCAGCTCTGGGACAACGATGTGGTCCGCGGACACGACGGCCGCTACTACATGTATTTCCCAGCCAAGGACAAAACCGACATCTTCCGCTGCGGCGTGGCCGTTTCCGACAGCCCCACCGGGCCGTTCATTCCCGAAAAGGACCCCATACGCGGCAGTTATTCCATAGACATGGCGGTCCTCCACGACGATGCGGACGATGCCTTCTACATGTATTTCGGCGGCATCTGGGGCGGCCAGCTCCAGCGCTACCGCGACAACCTCGCCAACGACTGCGGCACCTGCTATCCCGCCGACGACGAGCCTGCAATCCCGCCGCGCGTGGTGAGGCTTTCCGACGACATGCTCCAGTTCGCCGAGGCTCCCAGGCCCGTGGTCATCCTCGACGATTCAGGCAGGCCCCTCACTGCCGGCGACAACCACCGCCGCTTCTTCGAGGCGAGCTGGATGCACAAATACAACGGCAAATACTATTTCAGCTACTCCACCGGAGACACCCATCACCTCTGCTATGCCACGGGTGACAGCCCCTACGGGCCCTTCGTCTACCGCGGAGAGCTGCTTACCCCTGTCGTGGGATGGACCACTCACCACAGCATAGTCGAATACGGCGGCAAATGGTGGCTCTTCCATCACGACAGCGTGCCTTCAGGCGGAGTGACCCGCCTGCGGAGCCTGAAAGTTTGCGAACTCAGATATAATGCGGATGGCAGCATCCGTACGGTCGCAGGGTTGGATGAAGAATAAACTTTTGGTTGGAATTTCATTGCTCCTGGCGCTCTCGTGCACCAGGAGCAATGATTCTTTGTGGCTGAAGGCCGACGTGCCCCTGGAGGGAGAACCGGCCTATGAGTGGCGCATCCTCGACCACTGGGACAACCTCGACGACAGCGTGGAAAGGGGGTATGCGGGTCCTTCGATATGGGAATGGACCTCGCAGCAGCTGCCCTCCGGGCGCATCGACATGTACGGCGCCCTCAATGAAAAGCTGGGAATCAACGGGGTGGTGCTCAACAACGTCAACGCTTCACCCCTCGTGCTCGACGACGCCCACCTCGGGCGCGTAGCCAGTATAGCCGACATCCTGAGGCCTCACGGCATCAGGGTGTTCCTCTCGGTGAATTTCGCGTCTCCGGCGGTGTTGGGAGGCCTTCCCACCGCCGATCCCCTCGATCCCCGCGTGATTTCGTGGTGGCGCATGAAGGTAGACAGGATCCATGCCCTCGTGCCCGATTTCGGAGGCTTTCTCGTCAAGGCCTCGAGCGAGGGGCAGAGCGGCCCGCAGGATTACGGCCGCACCCATGCCGACGGCGCAAACATGCTCGCCGACGCCCTCGCGCCATACGGAGGCATAGTGATGTGGCGAGCCTTCGTCTATTCTCCCGACAACCGCGACCGCGCAATGGCGGCCTGCGACGAATTCCTTCCGCTCGACGGGACTTTCCGCGACAACGTCTGCATACAGGTCAAGAACGGCCCCATTGATTTCCAGCCGCGCGAGCCCTTCAGCCCGCTGTTCGGCGCAATGGAGCACACTCCTCTGGCCCCGGAACTCCAAATTACCATGGAGTACCTCGGGCAGAGCTCCTCGCTGGTTTTCCTGGCCCCCATGTGGGAAGAATTCCTTGGAAGCGACACCTACCGTGACGGCGAAGGCTCGACCGTTTCGAAAGTCACGACCTCCTCGACGCTGCCGCTCATAGCCGGCGTCGCCAACATAGGACGCGACCCCTCCTGGTGCGGGAACCTTTTCAACCAGGCCAACTGGTACGCCTTCGGCCGCCTGGCTTGGAATCCGGAACTTTCTTCGGAAACCATCGCGGAGGAGTGGCTGCGCATCACTTTCCCCAAGCCGGCGCTGATGGGTGAGAAGCGCTTTACGGAAGGCTTCATCAAGCCGATGCTGGGGCTGATGCTCACATCGCACGGGGCCTGCGTCGATTACATGATGCCTATGGGCCTGCACCATCTGTTTGCCTGGGAGCATCACTTCGGCCCGGAGCCCTGGTGCGACGTTCCAGGTGCAAGGCCCGACTGGATGCCGTCGTATTACCATCAGGCAGGCCCCGACGGGATTGGATTCGACCGCACCGCAGCGACCGGTTCAGGTGCCGTCTCGCAGTACAGGGAGCCGCTTGCAGGAATCTTCGAATCGCCGGAATCATGTCCTGAAGAGCTGCTGCTGTGGTTTCACCATCTGGCGTGGGATTACACCCTTCAGGACGGCCGCACGCTGTGGGACGCACTCTGCATGCATTATGACGCCGGAGTGCGGAAGGCAGGGGAGTTCTGCCGGATATGGAAGGGAATGAAGCCGTATGTGAGCCGGAGCCGCTACAGGGAAACCGCCGACCTGCTTGAAGGGAACCTGAAGCTCGCGCAGTGGTGGCGCGACGCCTGCCTGCAGTATTTCGCCACTTTCAGCGGCATGCCTTTCCCTGACGGAATACAGGAACCCTCGGTGCCGCTCGATTCGCTGATGGGCAGGCGCTGAGAAGCAGACCAGCTATGCCAGGGCGAAGACTATGAGCAACTGGGCCGCCAATACCCGAAGGAACATCGACAGGGGGTAGACCGTCGCGTAGTTAATCGAGGCGTAGTCGCTCCCGTACATGTTCTGGGCGAACGACAGGACGGCAGGGTCTGTTGTTCCGCCTGAAATGAGGCCCAGGATCTCGTAGAAATTGAGCTTGAAGACAAGCCTCGCCAGCAGGATTACAGCAGCTACCGGAATGAGCGTAATGAGCGCACCGTAGAGTATCCACCAGTAACCACCGGCGGCGATGGAGCTCACGAAAGTCTTTCCGGCGTCGAGGCCGACCGCGGCCATGAAGAAGGAAATGCCCATTTCCCTCAGCATCATGTTGGCGCTCACCGTGGTATAAGTGGTAATCTTGAACTTGGGCCCGAAATGCCCGAGCAGGATGGCGATGATGAGCGGCCCTCCTGCAAGACCGAGCTTTACGGGCTGCGGAATGCCGGGAATCCTGAACGGAATGCTCCCGAAAATGACACCGACGACGATTCCGAAGAAAATCGGGACCAGGTTGGGGGCGGAAAGGCTCTCGGGCCTGTTGCCGACGACCTTGGAAACCTCCTCTATGCCCTTTTCGGTGCCGACCACCTGGATGCTGTCTCCCATCTGCACGATGAGGTCCCGCCTGGCGACCAGTTCTATGCCGGAACGGATGACGCGCGTCACGGTAACTCCGTATTTGTGGCGGAACGCGAGTTCCGACAGACGCCTGCCGGTAAGGGACGACTTGGTGATCCTGAGCCTGCGGGTGACAATGCGCGCGTCCAAGTCTATCCAATCTTTCTGGTGCATGGGCACTTCCGATCCGAAGATGATGCGGATGGTGTCGACATGCTTTTGGTCTGTGACTATGAGCAACTTGTCGCCCTCGTGCAGGACGGTGTCGGGCCCGGGGAAGGAAATAATGCCGTCGTGAATCACGCGCGACACCACGAATTCCTCATGCATGTCGCCCGTAATCTCGGAGAGGGTTTTCCCGAAGACCGCGGGATTGCTCACCTGGCAGTGCATGCGCCTCGCGGTCTCGCCGGAATCGCTTTCGCTGTCGAGGAGAGCCTTCTCGCGGGAGGGGTCTATCCGCAGGAGGGACCTGGAAAGAATCAGCAGCAATATGACTCCTATTACGCCTATGGGGTAGGCTACGGCGTAGGCCGAGGCGAGCGTGGATGCATCGGCGGCGGCGTCTTTAGCACTTGAGAGGGTCTGCTGGGCCGCGCCGAGACCGGGAGTGTTGGTGACCGCACCGGACATGACGCCCGTCATGGTGAACAGGTCTTCACCCGAGATGAAGTGGATGACGACGGTAACGGCTACCGCAAGGAAAATCAGCAGGACGGCCAGCAGATTGAGCTTGATTCCGTCCTTGCGAAGGGAAGCGAAAAAACCGGGACCCACCTGGAGGCCTATCGAGAATACGAAGAGAATCAGCCCGAAATCCTTCATGAAAGCAAGTACCGTAGGATTTGACCTCAGCCCGAAATGGCTGAAAATGATACCTGTGAACAGTATCCATGTAGAGCCGAGTGAAACTCCCTTTATCTTGATGCGGCCGAGATAAAGGCCAATGGCGATCACCGCAGCGAAGAGCAGGATCGAATGGGCGATGCCGGTGCCGGTGAAAAGTGACTGCATCTGAGTTTATTTTTGGAAGTCGAATCTGATGTCGACGGGAATTTTCTCGAGGCCCATTATCATCTTGTCTTCGTTCAGATGGGCGGGAGCCACGGCATACTTCTTCTCGAAAGAAGAAGCGAAGGAGATGTCGCCCTCGGCCTGGACGCGAAGGACAATCCCGGCGAGTTCGGCTATGCAGCGGGTGGTTTCGTCGTAGTTGACGGTGTATTTTCCGGAGCCGTTGCGGGAAAGGGCGCCATTGGCGTTCAGGTAGTTGAGTATCATCATGTTAGCCCTTCCGAGGGCTTCGGCACTGCCAAAGCGCTGCGAACGGAGGAGGCTGGCCACGAAGGTGGCGATCACATTGTCGCGGGTGACGAAATCGGTGAGATCGGGGTGCTCGAGCACGTTGCATGCCAGGGCGGTGCCGACCACGTTGGCCTTTGCCACTTCCCACGTAAGAGCGTGGCTTCCGAGAGCTTCCACCACGGAACCTTTGCCGTTGACGGTTTCCTTGACGCCGAGACCGTGTGCCATTTCACGGAATGCGAGGGTCACGAAGAAAGCATTGCGGGACACGTTGGAAGCATCTTCGTTGAAGAAGAGTTCCGCGACCGGACTGATGATGGCGTTGAATTTGGCGTCGATTACGTTTCCGAGAAGGATGGTCCTGGTGCCGCGCTCCGCCTGGACAGCGGGGTCGTAGGGGAGATTGACGGCTATTTTCTGGATGCCGGCATTGTAGCTGCCGGCGCTGTAGAGCGCGTCGCAGACGAAGATGTCGGATTTGCCTCCGGGAGTGAAAGTCTTGTACTCGTCGGGGCAGGGAAGGGCCTTCTGCAATTCGGGTATCATGGCGGCATATTTGCCGATGCGATCGGTGCGGCGGGCATCCTTGAGGAGCACCAGCGCGCCGTAAGACTTCTTTATGCCCATGAACTGGTCGTCGCTGGTCTCGTTCGGGCCGATGACAAGGTCCATCTTGCTGTCTTCCATCTCGAGCCATGCGATGTCGGCGTCATGATAGTCGTCGGTGGCGAGGGCTTCGGCCTTGGCAAGGAGATAGTTGCGCACGCTGGGCTTGATGGTGATTTCGGCGGCGGCCTTCAGCAGGGAACTCATCTTTCCTATTTCGGCGGAATATTCGTCGTGATACCAAACGGTCTGAAGGGAGCCGTCGTCCGCGCGCCTGAGAAGGGTATACGGGCTGTTCTTGTCTACGAGGGGCGAGGATTCGAATTCGGCAGGGGTGATGTCGGAGGGGTAGAAATTCACTCCGGAGGGCCTTTCGCCGTACCCGTTCACGAAGGGCTTGCCGTCCAGGCGGTTCCAGGGGCCGTAATTTATCATAGCATATTCCCTTGCGTCCGCAGCTTCGAGCGCTTCCATTGCGGCCTTGTCGCCGAAATACTGTTTCCAGTAAATCTTGTCGGCCTCGTATGCCGCGAAACGGTACAGATTAAGGACTTCCTGTCCGTTCTCAGTGATTCCGGAAAGGTTGGGGGCGGGAACCGTCACGGTGGCATAATTCTCGATTTCGTGCTGAATCGCACTTCTGTGTCCGACGCATGAAACTAGCAAAATCGCCGCGGGGACAAGGAACAGTTTTTTTCTCATAGCAATTTTCTTTCGCAGGAAAGTATATATTTCATTATATTTCGGCGCAAAGGTACTAAAAAAAACGGCACCTTGTCATGGCAGCTACGCTTTCCATGCGTCCGTGCCCTTCTCCGATGCGTCGGGGCGGTATACCGGGTCGCTTTCGCCTTCCGCAAGCCTCGATTCGTAATCCTTCAGGGCCCTGATGGCCTTGGGGCATAGGATGAGGAGAGCGATTACGTTGACCCAGGCCATGAGCCCGACTCCGATGTCTCCAAGGGTCCACACTACATCGGTCTCGCGCACGGCTCCGAACACCGTAGCCCCAAGAATCACGATGCGGAGAGCCCAGACGCAGATTTTCTCGGCCCTGCCGCCGCCCTTGCCGCTCACGTCGAAGACATACATGATGCTGGATTCGGCGTAGAAATAATACGCCATTACGGTGGTGAAGACGAAGAAGCAAAGCGCGATGCTCACGAACTGGCTCCCGAATCCGCTGATGACGGAATCCACGGCCGCCTGGGTGTATCCGACATAGTTGTCGGCGAGGGCGGGAGCGCTCTCCACCAGTACCTTGCCCGAAGCGTCCAGGATATTGTAGGTGCCGGAGCAGAGTATCATCAGCGCCGTGGCGGTGCAGACCAGCAGGGTATCGACATACACCGAGAAAGACTGCGCAAGTCCCTGCCTGACCGGGTGGGAGACATCGGCGGATGCCGAAACGATGGCGCCGCTGCCCTGGCCTGCCTCGTTCGAGAAGATGCCCCTCTTCACGCCCATCATGATGGTGGAGCCGAGGATGCCTCCCGCGACGGGCTTGATGCCGAAGGCTCCGGTGACGATGGAAGCGAGAACGGAGGGCACTTCGTGAATATGAAGGATCACCACAATTATGGAGATGATGACGTAACCCAGTGCCATGAATGGAGTTACCACCGAGGCGACCTTGGAGATGCTGCTTATGCCGCCGATGATGACAAGCCCCAGGATGAACGCGAGCACGAGCCCTGAAACGAGAGGGGAGACCCCGTAGGAATTGCCCAGGGCGGAGCTGACCCCGTTGGACTGGACTGTGGTGAGCATGGTGCTGAAGGCGGCGATGGCGATTATCGAGAAGACTATTCCGAGCCACTTCTGTCCGAGCCCGTGCTGAATGTAATTGGCCGGACCGCCGCGATAGCCTGAGGAATGCCGGAACTTGTAGATCTGCGCCAGGGTGGATTCGACGAAAGCCGTGGAGGCTCCGAAAAACGCGATTATCCACATCCAGAAGACCGCTCCCGGACCGCCCAGGGCTATGGCGGTCGCCACTCCCACTATGTTGCCGGTGCCCACGCGGCCCGAAAGAGCCACGCAGAAAGCCTGGAACGACGAGATGCCCTGGGAATCGCGACGGCGGCCGCTGCGGCCGAAGAGCGAACGGATCATGAGACCGAAGCGCCTTACCTGCACGAAACGCGTGCGGATCGAAAAATAGATTCCCGCAAAAATGAGAAGCACCACCAGAGCGGGACTCCAGACTATGTCGTTTATGGTCGAAATTATCTTGGCGAACATCTTTGCGTAAAGATAACAAATAATTTTATACCGGTTAAAAATTACTTTTGTGAAATTCGAATGATATGTTTATTTTTATAGTCTAAAAAAGACACTCATGGCAAAGAATGTAAAAAGGGTTTTTCCGGTTGTCGGGTTGGGATGCGCTGCCTGCGTTGCCCGCGTCGAAGGCGCTCTCAAGGACCTGGATGGCGTCAAGTCCTGCTCGGTGAGCCTTGCATCAAACAGCGCCCTGGTGGAATACGACCCCTCGGTGGTGAAGGCATCCGCCCTCAAGGAGGCGGTCCTCGACGCAGGCTACGACCTTCTGGTGAAAGATGACGATGACGACTGCGGGGACGACTCCCTTGAGGAGGAAGCCGAAGAACTGAGACGGAAAGAGTATTCCGCGCTCCGCACCGACATGACGGCAGCTCTTATCCTTGCTGTTGCCGTCATGATTATCCAGATGGGCTTCAAGCCCTTCAAGGGGGAGGGAATCGTATTGCTGGTCCTTTCAGCTGTTACAGTGTTCTGGTGCGGACGGCGTTTCCACAAGTCTGCGTTCACCCAGATAAGGCATCTGAAGTTCAATATGGACTCCCTCGTCAGCCTCTCCACACTCATCTCCTTCCTGTTCAGCTGCTTCAATCTGGTTTTCCCGTCGGTGATGGGCCGAAACGGGGCGCCTGCGCCACTGTACTTCGACTCTGCGGCCATGATCACCGCCTTCATCCTGGCAGGCAGGGTGCTCGAGGAAAAGGCTAAATACGGCACTACCGACAGCATACGCAAGCTCATGGAGCTCAAACCGCGGAAAGACAGGTCTTCCCCAGGCGACATCATAAAAATCAAGCCTGGCGCCCGCATTCCCGCAGACGGCGAAGTGATTGAAGGAAACTCCTCCGTGGACGAAAGCATGCTCACGGGGGAGAGTCTCCCGGTCGACAAATACGCGGGCTGCAAGGTCTTCACCGGCACCCTGAACCAGCAGGGTCTTCTCAAGGTAAAGGTCGAGAAAACCGGCTCCGACACCCTTCTCGCCGGTATCATTGCCGCCGTGCGCGACGCGCAGGGGAGCAAGGCGCGTATCCAGCGCACTGTAGACAAAGTAGCCGCAGTATTCGTGCCCGTCATCATCGCAATCGCGCTCGTGACCTTCTTCTACTGGTGCTTCTTCGCCCCTTCGGGCGGAGGCCTCGGCAGCGCCCTCCTCCACATGGTGAGCGTGCTCGTGATAGCCTGTCCCTGCTCGCTCGGTCTCGCCACCCCGACCGCCATAGTCGCAGCCGTCGGCAACGCTGCCGACAAGGGCATACTCGTGAGGGATGCGGACGCCCTGCAGGCGGCCCACAAGATCGGGGTCCTCGTCCTCGACAAGACAGGCACCCTCACGCAGGGCAGGCCCGTCGTAGTGCACAGCGAATGGTACGCCTCAGCCGCGAAGGGAATACTCCTTGCAATGGAACAGGCTTCGGAGCATCCGCTTGCCGCGGCCATGGTGGAAAGCCTCGGAACCGACGTCTCTCCCCGCGAAATAAGCGGTTTCGCGGCAGTGCCCGGAGTCGGCCTTGAAGCCACATGCCTGGGCACCCGCTACAGCGTGTCCAAGACAGCGGCCGAACCGTGCGAAACGGGCGAGAAATGGGCTGCGGAAGGCTATACCGTATCGTATTTCTGCGACGAGGAAAACGTCCTTGCCGTGTTCGCCATCGCCGACGCCCTCAAGGATACTTCCGCAGCCGCCGTCCGGGAGATGAAAGAGCTGGGCGTGGAGGTGACCATGCTCACCGGCGACAATGCGGCCGCAGCGGCCTTCACTGCATCAAGGGCTGGAATCGAGAATGTCAGGGCCGGGGTTCTCCCGCTCGAAAAGGCGGCATACATAAAAGACCTGCAGCGGCAGCAAAAGCAGGTGGCTATGGTGGGCGACGGCATCAACGACAGCGCGGCGCTTGCCGTGGCCGACGTCGGAATAGCCATGGGCCGCGGCAGCGACATCGCCATGGACACAGCCATGGTCACGATAGTTTCTTCGGATCTTTCGAAAGTGCCGGAACTGATGCGGCTCTCCAAAAGGACCTCCCGCATAATAGCGGAGAACCTCTTCTGGGCTTTCATCTACAACGTGCTGGCCATCCCCCTCGCGGCGGGAGTCTTCGACGTACAGCTGAATCCCATGATAGCCGCGGCCTGCATGGCGGCCAGTTCGGTGTGCGTGGTATGCAATTCACTGAGACTTAAAAAATAAACGCATGAAAAAACAATCCATCATCATGGCAGCCGCTGCCCTCGCTTTCCTGGGCGCCTGCTCACCAATGCCCAACACCCTGACTCCCAAGGAGAAAGCCCAAGGCTGGAGGCTCCTTTTCGACGGCGCCACCCTCGACGGCTGGCGCGATTACAACGGCAGCGCCGTCACCGGTCCCTGGCATGTCAGGGACGGCGCCATCTACGCCGAAGGCAAGGGAAGCGATTCCGACGGCTACATCGTGACCGAGGAGGAATTCGCCGACTTCGACCTCAAATGGGAATGGAAGATATCCCGCGGCGGCAACAGCGGCATGCTCTACCACGTTGTGGAGAATCCCGCATTCGCGGTGCCCTATGTGACGGGTCCCGAATATCAGATCATCGACGATGAGAACTACGCCGAAGTGAACGGAGGCTACGTGCTTGAAGACTGGCAGAGATGCGCCGTGGACTACGCAATGTACGTGCCCGACTTCGACAAGCGCATCCTGCATCCCGCAGGGGAGTGGAACGAGTCTGAAATCATCTTCGACAACGGGCACGTGACATATCTCCTGAACGGCAGGAAGACGGTCGAGTTCGACGCCTGGACCCCCGACTGGCAGGAGCGCAAGAATTCCGGCAAATGGGAGAACGCCCCCGAGTACGGGCTTGCCCGCAAGGGGCACCTGTGCCTGCAGGACCACGGCTACCCGGCCAGCTTCCGCAACGTCAAGATAAGGGTGCTGCCGTCGCGCCAGGAAGAGAAAGACCTCTTCAACGGCAAAGACCTCACGGGATGGGAAATCTACGGAACCGACCCGTGGTATGCCGAGAACGGGGAGCTCGTCTGCGAGAGCGGTCCCGACAATGAATACGGCTATCTGGCAACCACCGACTATTATGACGACTTCGACCTTACGCTCGAATTCAAGCAGGAGGCGAACGGCAATTCCGGAGTTTTCATCCGTTCGTTCGTCGAAATGCCCGGACAGAGGGTGAACGGCTGGCAGGTGGAAGTGGCCCCGCGGGGCAACGACACCGGAGGCGTATACGAGTCATACGGCCGGGGATGGCTGTATCAGATTCCCGATGAAAAGGAGGATATCCTGAAGGAAGGCGAGTGGAATGTCATGCGCATACTGCTTGTGGGGAACCACATTCAGACCTGGCTCAACGGCGAGCCCATGACCGACCTTCACGACGATGCCATAGGCCGCGGGCACGGCCGCATCGCGCTGCAGATCCACGACGGCGGAGGCATAAAGGTCCGCTGGCGCAACCTGCACATAAAGACGCTGTAGGAGGGCTCCCCCCCCTACAGCTCCTTGATTCGTACATTCCTGATTTTCAGGCCTTCGCCGTGGCCGCAGAAGGAGATGTAGCCTTCCTTGTTGAAGAGGCCTGGATGATTGCGGTGATCCACGGTGTAAGGGTTGTATGAGCCGCCGTCGGGGGCGACGTTGTGGCCCTTGCATGCCCTACGTACGTCGCCGTCCACAATCACCTCGCCGTTCACGGTAACCTTGACATGGGTGCCGCGGACTACTATCTCTTCGGTTTCCCATTCTCCGAGGGGCTTGTGCTTGATGCGCTTTGCCGGAATCACCCCGTACACCGAACCGTGCACCTGGTATTCGCGCAGGTCTTCGTATATGGGTGCGTCGTGGTCGAGGATCTGCACCTCGCACATGCCGTCGTAGGCCGCGTCAACCCCCATGGGTGTGCGGATGCCCACGCCGTTGTTCTCGCCCTCGCGGAGGAAGCAGAACTCGAAGCGGTAGATGAAATCCTTGTATTTCTTTTTGGTGTAAAGGTTGCCGGTAGAACCGTAATTGGCCGATACATAGATGGTTCCGTTCATCGGAACATAGCCTTCGAAGTCGCCCTGCCACTTGTCGAGCGAGGTGCCGTCGAAAAGCATCTCGAAGCCTTCGGCCTCCTCCTCGGGAGTGAGGACCGATACGGGCGAAGGCTCTCGGGAGGAGATTATCTTGGCGATTTCGTCCACGGCATAGCCGTCGTCGGCGTCTCCCGTGGCGCGGAAGATGTCCTGGGCCCTGGTGAGGCTCTTTACGAGGGTGTCGTAGTCGAGCTCGTCAGTGGTGGTGGATGCGATTTCCTTCACGGCCGCGGCGGCGGTATAGGCGCATTCGGGAACGTCGAGATATTTGCCGGCAAGCAGGAAGGACTTGAGAGTGGGAACGTCTTCCAGTGCGCTCAGGGCCGTGTTCTTGAGCTTGGGTGTCTGCGCGAGTTCCAGGGCCTGGGCGAGAGCCTCGAAGGCGTCGTCGCTGTCGGAGGCGTAGCGCCCGGAAAGGGCGATGAACCTTTCAAGCAGGGCATCGCCGCCCTTTTCGCCTTCCTTTACGGCCTTGAGAAGAAGGGGAGCCACCCTTTCGTTGTCCATTGTGGCAAGAGCGGCGAGCGCGGAGGTGCTGCCGCCTTCCCAGGCCTTCTGCAGGTCTTCCACTGCGGCCGCGGCATTGGTGGCGGCAATCACCGGATAGAGCCCGGCGGGGTTGGACATGCCTTTTTCAAGGGCCTTGACGGTACTGTATTTTTCGTCGGGGGAGAGCCTCCGGAGCAGGTATACGAGGCCTTCACAGGCTTCCTTTGCTTCCGTGCCCCTGTCTATAAGCGATGCGAAAAGGGGAGCGTCGGACACTTCGCCTATGGCCTGGAGGGAAGATACACCGCAGAGCCTCTTGCTCCTGTCGGGCGAACCGAACAGCGCCGCGGCATAGGGTGCTGCAGCGCCTACGCCCCTCGCAGCCGCAAGGGAAATCAGATTGGTGTTCTCCGGGTCGGCGGCAAGTGCGGACATGAGGGCCGGCGCGATGTCGCCCCTGAAGGACTTGAGGGCTGAAAATGCGTCGGAATTGCCATCGGCAAGCAGGCCGACGAGGGAATTGAGGGCCAGGCCTCCGCCTATCTTGCCGGCTGCGGAAACGGCGGCACTGCCGAGCTCGCCTCCAACCCCCACCGACGTGAGCACCTGCTCCATTGCGGAGGACACTCCGTTGTCGCCGAACCAGTTGACCGCGTCGGTCCTGGCTTCGGAGGAGAGTTTCGGAAAGAGTTTGGTGAGCAATTTCGCCACTTCTTCGACTCCGGCCTTTTCGGTGACGAATCCGAGCACGGCGTTGCGGTACGGACGGTCTTCACTCGAAAAAGCCTTCTTGAGGAACTTCAGCGCCTTTGCGGGCGTAGAGGCAGCTACGATGGTCTGCGCCGCCGCGCACATCTGTCCTGAATCGCCTGAAGCGAGAGCCTTTTTGGCAGCCTTGAGGTCTTCCTTTACGGGAAGTGCGGCCTCTTCGGGCACGGGTCCGAGAAGACGGATCTGCTCGTTGATGAACTGCACGTTGAACTCGTTGCCCACCTGCTGGGCGGCTATCTGAAGACCCTCGAGCACGGCTGCCTTGTATTGCGAATTGGCCGGGTCGGACACGTATGCCGTGACCCCTGCGATGGCATATTCGGAGAGGTTGTTCCGGGCTTCGGAGGGGGCGTGCAGCTTCGAGGCGAGGAGGAGTATCGATTTGGGAGCGGACATGGCGAGGTCGGCCATGTCGCGGTCGAAGGCGGCCTTGTCCTGTGCGGGCATCTGGGCAAGCACGTCGGCCACTATGGTTTCCACGCTGCGGTTCCTGGAGTCCTGGGCAAGTGCGAAGGGAGCCTGGAGCAGTGCCGCGGCAATTGCTATGACTGTAAGTGTTCTTTTCATGGCTTGACGGAGTTAAATCATTGATGCCCAGGGGGCTCTCATGGGCTGGTTGATGAGCAGGTTCGCGGCGTCGTCCCCGATGAAACGCTGCCGGACCGGGTCGAAATTGAGGGTGCGGTTGAGCCTCAGGGCACATGCTCCCATGTTGACGACGGTGGCGCTGTGCCAGCCTATCTTTTCGTCGAGGGCGAAGTGCTGGCGGTTCCTCACGCACTCCAGGAAGTCGGTGTGGCGCGGCGCCGGGTCGGGCAGTTCGTTGATGAGGTCCATCACGTTGGGGATGGTGCATTCGAAACCCTTGTACACCTTTCCGCCGGGGCCTTCGAGGTAGGGGACCTTGCCCCCGCTCTCGTAGCCTTCGCCTTCGAGGATGATGCGGCAGCCGTCGGCGTAAGTATAGGTTATGCTGCGCCAGATGCCGACCGCGTCGGGATGCTGCTGCGGGGCGTCCACCTCCACCTTCACCGGGAAGTCGTCGTCCTTGCCGAGGATGTACTGGACGGGGTCGATGTAGTGCTGGCCCATGTCGCCGAGGCCGCCGGACTCGTAGTCCCAGTAGCCGCGGAAGGTCTGGTGCACGCGGTGGGGATTGTAGGGCTTGACGGGAGCGGGGCCCAGCCACATGTCGTAGTCGAGTTCCTGCGGCACCGGTTCGGGGACGAGGTTTTCCTTTCCTGTCCAGTAGAACTTCCAGGCGAAACCGGTGGCACCGGATATCCTGACCGTGAGCGGCCAGCCGAGCAGGCCGCTGTCAACCAGCTTCTTGAGCGGCTCGACCGTGGTGCCGAGACCGTAGAAGGTATCCTGGAAACGGAACCATGTGTCGAGCCGGAATATCCTGCCGTAGCGGGCCACTGCATCGACCACCTTCCTGCCCTCCCCGATGGTGCGGGTCATGGGCTTCTCGCAGAAGATGTCCTTGCCGGCACGCGCGGCCTCCACGGCCTGGATGCCATGCCAATGGGACGGCGTGGCTATATGAACTATGTCCACGTTCGGGTCGTGGACGAGGTCGCGCCAGTCGGTGTAGGCCTGGAGAGTGGTATTGAATTTGGTCTTGCCGGCTTCGAGTGCGCGGTTCAGATGGTTCGCATCCACGTCGCACACCGCAACGAGACGGCATTTTTCGTCGCTGGCGAAATGCAGGCCGGACATGCCTATGCCGCCGACGCCTATGATGCCCCTTGTGAGCTGGTCGCTGGGAGCCACGCGCTTGCTGCCGGGCTCGCCCATCTTGCCGAACACTTCGCGCGGGAGGATTGTGAGCCCCGCGATTCCAAGGCCGGCTTTCTTCAGGAAGTCTCTTCTTGATTCACCCATGATGTCGTAATATGTGATTGCGTTAATGTTATTCTCCTTCAAATATAGTCATTTTTGTCTTGAAGGCAAAAGCATATCCGGCAAAAATGCTTATCTTGCCGTGCACGTACAATTCTTTTTCCGAACATGGACCCTAACGACCAGAAAATCATTTTCTCGATGGTTGGCGTGAGCAAGACCATCCCGCAGAACAACAGGCAGCTGCTCAAGAACATTTACCTTTCCTTCTTCTACGGGGCCAAGATAGGCATCATCGGTCTCAACGGGGCGGGGAAGTCCACCCTCATGAAGATAATCGCCGGCATCGACAGGCAGTACAAGGGCGAGGTGGTGTTCGCTCCCGGCTATTCGGTGGGCTACCTTGAGCAAGACCCTTACCTCGACCCTTCGAAGACGGTGAGGGAGATAGTCAGCGAGGGAGTCATGGACCAGGTGGAACTCCTCCGGGAATACGAAGACATCAACAACAAGTTCGGCCTGCCCGAATATTACGAAGATCCCGACAGGATGAATGCCCTCATGGAGCGCCAGGCCGAAGTGCAGACGAAAATCGACGCCTGTGACGCCTGGACGCTCGATTCCAAGCTGGAAATGGCGATGGACGCACTCCGCTGCCCTCCCGACGACCAGAGGGCGGACAGCCTAAGCGGGGGAGAGCGCCGCCGGGTGGCCCTGTGCCGCCTGCTCCTGCAGAAACCCGACGTGCTCCTGCTCGACGAACCCACCAACCATCTCGACGCCGAGTCCATCGACTGGCTGGAACAGCATCTGCAGCAGTACGAAGGCACCGTGATAGCCGTCACCCACGACCGTTATTTCCTCGACCACGTGGCCGGCTGGATACTCGAGCTCGACCGCGGCGAGGGCATCCCCTGGAAGGGGAACTACTCCAGCTGGCTCGACCAGAAGACAAAGCGTCTCGCCCAGGAGGAGAAGACGGCAAGCAAGCGCGCCAAGACCCTCCAGCGCGAACTCGAATGGATACACATGGCGCCCAAAGCCAGGCAGGCCAAGGGCAAGGCCCGTCTCAACAGCTACAACAAGCTTCTCGAGGAGGGTGTGAAGGAGAAGGAAGAGAAGCTCGAGATCTTCATCCCCAACGGTCCGCGTCTCGGAAACAAGGTGATCGAGGCCTCGCACGTTGCCAAGGCCTATGGCGACAAGCTGCTTTACGACGATCTTAACTTCGTGCTGCCTCCCAACGGCATTGTCGGCGTAATTGGTCCTAACGGAGCAGGTAAAACAACTTTGTTTCGAATGATTATGGGCCTTGAGAAACCCGATTCGGGGAGTTTTGAGGTGGGCGATACCGTAAAGCTCGCCTATGTCGACCAGCAGCATGCCGGGATAGATCCCGAGAAGAGCATCTACGACGTGATTTCCGGCGGAAACGAGTTCATCCGCATGGGCGGCAGGGACATCAACGCACGCGCCTACCTCGCCCGATTCAACTTCTCGGGGCCCGACCAGCAGAAGCTCTGCGGGGCCCTCTCCGGCGGCGAGAGGAACCGTCTCCAGCTGGCGCTTGCGCTCAAGGAGGAAGGCAACGTGCTCCTTCTCGACGAGCCCACCAACGACATCGACGTCAACACCCTGCGCTCGCTCGAGGAGGCCCTCGACGACTTCGCGGGATGCGCCGTGGTGATCAGCCACGACCGCTGGTTCCTCGACCGCATCTGCACGCATATCCTCGCCTTCGAAGGCGACTCCAACGTGTATTTCTTCGAAGGTTCCTATTCCGAATACGAGCAGAACAAGCTCCAGAGGCTGGGCGCCGGGGAGCCCCGGAGGATGAAATACCGCAGGCTCAGCTCCGACTGACCTGCGCGGGCGCGCCGCACTCCGGCGGGGAATGGCGACGATTGCGATTCTTTCACTATATTTGCACCCGATAATCTGCTGCAGAAACGCGCAGGACATCGAAAGGAAATGAAAGAGAACCGGAACATTCTGCTCATTAGCGACCTCGTAGGCATGGGCACCATATCCAGTACGGCCATGGCGCCCATCCTGGCATATATGGGTTTTTCTACCTGCAACCTGCCCACTTCGCTGGTTTCCAACAATTTCGGCTATGGCAGATACGCCATGCTCGACACCACCTCCTATCTCCGGCAGACCTTCCCGATTTGGGAGGAACTGGGCTTCGGCTTTGCCGCCGTCGCCACGGGTTTCATCCCTTCCGATGAGCAGGCGGCGCTGATATCCCGGTTCTGCGCCGCACAGGCCGCAGGCGGCGCGAAAATCTTCGTGGATCCCGTGATGGCCGACCTCGGAAAAATGTACGACGGGCTTCCCCTGAGCATCGTCGGATACATGCGGAAAATGCTGGGCGTGGCCGACCTCTGCTATCCCAACTACACCGAGGCCTGCTTCCTGGTGGACGCTCCCTACAAGGAGGACGGCGTGAGCGCTGAGGAAGCCCGCAAGATGCTCGACGGCATCCGCGCCTTCGGTGCGAAGTCGGTGCTGATTACCAGCATAAAGGTTGAAGGCAAGGCGTCCGTAGCCGGCTACAACGCCGCCGACGGCGGATATTTCACCCTGAACTACGACGAGCAGCCGCTGTTTTTCTCGGGCAGCGGAGACGTCTTCTCCGCCATTCTCATCGGCCACATCATGAAGGGAGAGGGGCTCCTGCCATCCACCCGCAGGGCCGTGGACAGCATGTGCAAACTCATCCGCCTCAATAAAGACGCCGGGGACCCCTACAAAGGAATCCCCGTCGAAAAATATCTTACCGTTCTCTAAAAGCTGTCGTAATATTTTGCATCCCTGGGGGACACCTTGCTCATGTTGTCGAGGAGGTCGCCGTTGGTCTTGTATTCGTCCATGAGCTGAAGCATGAAGTTCATGGCTTCCAGGGGATTCATGTCGGCGAGAAGCTTGCGCAGGATCCAGATGCGCTGCTGCCTCTCCTTCGGAATGAGGAGGTCGTCGCGGCGGGTGCCGGAGAGAATCACGTTCACGGAGGGGAAGATGCGCCTGTTGGAAAGGTTGCGGTCGAGCTGGAGCTCCATGTTGCCGGTGCCCTTGAATTCCTCGAAGATGACGTCGTCCATCTTGGAACCGGTCTCGGTGAGGGCCGTGGCGAGGATGGTGAGCGATCCGCCGCCTTCCACGTTGCGGGCCGCACCGAAGAACCGCTTGGGCTTCTGCAGGGCATTGGCGTCGACGCCGCCGGTGAGAACCTTTCCGGAAGCAGGCTGCACGGTGTTGTAGGCACGGGCGAGACGGGTTATGGAGTCGAGCAGGATGACCACGTCGTGGCCGCATTCAACCAGCCTGCGCGCCTTTTCCAGAACCATGTTGGCAACCTTCACGTGCTTTTCGGCAGGCTCGTCGAAGGTGGAGGCTATCACCTCGGCCTTCACGCTGCGCTGCATGTCCGTCACCTCCTCGGGACGCTCGTCGATGAGGAGCACGATTTCGTATACCTCGGGGTGATTGTCCGCAATGGCGTTGGCTATGCTCTTGAGCAGCATGGTCTTGCCGGTTTTGGGCTGCGACACGATCAGACCCCTCTGACCCTTGCCTATGGGCGAGAACATGTCGACGATGCGGCAGGAATTGTCGGCGGAATGGCCGTTGCCGGTGAGGTTGAATTTCTCGTCGGGGAACAGGGGAGTGAGGAAATCGAAGGGGACGCGGTCCCTGATGAATTCGGGCTGGCGGCCGTTCACGAGCTTGATCTTGACCAGCGGGAAGTATTTGTCGCCTTCGCGCGGGGGGCGGATTTCACCGGTGACGGTGTCGCCGTTCTTGAGGGCGTTCTGCTTTATCTGCTGCTGCGACACGTAAATGTCGTCGGGGGAGTTCAGGTAGTTGTAGTCGGAAGAACGGAGGAAGCCGTAGCCGTCGGGCATGACCTCCAGCACGCCGGTGGCTTCCACCGTGCCCTCGAATTCGGGAACGCGCGGTTTCTGGGGCTTGGGCTGCTGAGGCTGCTGGCTTTGCTGAACCTGCTGCTGGTTTTGCTGAGTCTGCTGCTGGCCGCGGGGCTTGAGATACTCGTTGCGGGCGTCGTCGATCTGCTGGCGGGCCGCCTGGCGGGTTTCCTCCTGCTGCCGGGACTGGGCCTTCTCCTTGCCCTCCTGCTTTGCGTTTTCCTGCTTTTTGGGAGCTTCCTTGGGGGCCTCCTCGGGAGCGGGGGCTTCCGCCGCGGGCTTGGCTTCCGCCTTCTGGGCCGCGTCTTTTTTGGGACGACCGCGTTTCTTGGCGGGGGCAGGCGCCTGGGCAGCCTTGGGCTCCTCGGCCGGCTTCTCCTCCTGAACGGGCTTTGCGGCAGGTTTCTTTACGGATTTCGTTTCGGGTTTCTTTTCGGGTTCGCCCTCCTTCTGCAGGGGAGCGTCGGCTTTCCTGGGACGCCCCCTGCGGGCCTTGGGCTTGGGCTCAGGCTTGAGGGATGCGGCCTTGGCTTCCTCGTCGAGTATGGCATAGGCCAGATTCTCGTCGTCGAGGATATGGATTTTCTTTATCTGAAGTTCATTGGCGATGGCTTCGAGCCCGGCTCTGTCCATCTTGTTCAGCTCAAAAAGGCTGTGTGGCATTGAAAAATATTTTATTTGATTAAAGGAATGCAGCAGCCGCTGCAAAAGGTACTCCGAAAGAGTACGGTGCAAATATAGGAATTTTTTTCGTATCTTCGCGCTGCAATGAAAAAAACAATACCCGTTATAGTGCTGCTGCTTGCATTCATGGCCGCCGCCGGCTGCGGCAACGTCAATCCCAGGTCCGATTCTCCATATGTCACGGCGAAAGGCGACACCCTGATTGTCGACACCACGGTGCCGGGCGAGGGAATCAAGGGCTTTGCAGGCCCGGTTCCCATTAAAGTATATGTTGTTAAGGGCCGGGTCGAGGGCATCGAGCTCGGCGAGAACTGTGAAACCCCGCGCTTCATCCACAGGGTCTACAACATCATCACTCCCTACTGGATAGGTCTGAAACTCAAGGACGCCGCAAAGGCCGATGTGGATGCCGTCACCGGCGCCACCTACAGCTCCAACGCCCTCATCGAAAACTTCAACCTTGCAATGAAGGAGCTGGGTGTTTTACCTAAGTAATTCCTAATTCAATTTTCGCAAGTCCTTTTCACCGTCCTGCCAGCTTGTGTGGCAGTTTTTCAGAAGCAAAGGCTCGCGCACTATTTTATCATCCACGTTACCCCATCCCTAAATCCCTTCCCTCGGGGAAGGGACTTTGTCGCCTTCCAGGCTCCGAAACGGGTTGTTTTGCATCTGCGAAACTCGAATTGATAATATCTCAATTTCAAAAATACTAAGTAATTCCTAATATTTCAATTTTTTAAACTATCGTTTGCGATATAAAATAATTGTGTTATATTTGCATCGCGAACGATATAATTTTGGTTTTGTTCGCATTACAGGAAATGAAAGAACAGCTCAAACTTGGGAACCAGCTCTGTTTCAGGCTCTACACGGCTTCGAGGCTGATAACGCAGGCCTACCATCCGTTCCTTTCGGAAATAGGGCTGACGTACCCGCAGTATCTGGTGATGATGGTCCTGTGGGAAAAGGACCGCCAGAAAGTCAACGACATCGCCAGAATCCTCTATCTCGAAACCAACACCGTCACTCCGCTCCTCAAGCGCATGGAGGCGGAAGGTTTCATCCGGCGGGAAAAGGGGCTTGAAGACGGCCGGCAGGTCATTGTCTCCCTTACCGGCAAGGGGAAGGCCCTTGAAGAAAGGGCCGCCTGCATCCCCTTCGAGATAGGCTCGACGGTGGCATGCAGCTCCATCACGGCTGAATCCGCGCCCGGCCTCTACGCCACGCTCGACACCCTCATCGCAAAACTCAACGATACACGGAAATGAAAAACAGCATAATCATTGCGGCAGTGCTCCTGCTCACCATTCCTGCCGGATGCCGCGAAAGAAAGGACAATAAATCCCAAAATAACGACAATATGGAAACCATCTACGATTTCAAGGCCCTCGACAACAAGGGCCGTGAGGTGGACTTCTCGCAGTACAAAGGCAAAGTCCTCCTGATTGTAAACACCGCTTCAAAATGCGGCTTCACCCCCCAGTACGACGAACTCGAGGCTCTCTGGAAGAAATACGGCGAACAGGGGCTCCAGGTCATCGGCTTCCCGTGCGACCAGTTCGCCCACCAGGAGCCCGGCACCGACGAGGAGATCGCCGAATTCTGCCGTCTCAACCACGGCGTCACCTTCCCCATCATGAGCAAGATCGAAGTGAACGGCGAGAACGCCCATCCCATCTACAAGTATCTCAAGTCCATGAAGGGCTTCCAGGGCTTCGGCAAGGGCCCCAAGGCTCTCGGCATGGCCGCCGTGCTCAAGACCATCGACAAGGACTACAAGAAGAGTCCCGAAATCAAGTGGAACTTCACCAAGTTCGTGATTTCGCGCGACGGCACCCGCATCGAACGCTTCGCTCCCACCATCCCCATGAAAGACGTGGAGAAGTGCATCGAGGAAATGCTGTAAGTCAACGAAATACAAATATTATTCGTATCTTTGCCTGGAAATCAGAAAACAGCAACATTTACAATTACATTTTCTATGGCAAAGTCAGACGTCAGAAAAAAACGCTGCCCCGAAATCGAGGTCATCTGGAAGGATGACGTGCCCGAGGCCACCTATTTCAACCGCGACGGCTACCGCATTGTCGCGAAGGTAGAAAACGGACAGTATATCCTCACCCGCTACGGCTGGGATGAAGACCCCCTCAAGGGTGAGAGCATCACGGTTTCGGCGAAGAACACCGCAAAGCTCATGGACAGCCTCCGCGTGAAAAATCCCGACACGCTCGTCCGGGCCCTCGGAAAGCGCTTCGCTCTCAAGGAACCGCACAATTCCTTCATCAAAATCCAGACCTCCCTCGAAAGAAGGGGCATCCCCTACGAAAGGAAGTAAAAAAAAGACCGGCTCACGATTCGAGCCGGTCTTTTTTTACACTTGAAACTCTATATGCTGTCCACGAACAGCACGACTGCGTCGCGGTCGTCCTTGGAGAGGTTGAAGAACTGCTCCGCGGCCGCATAGGCGTCGCTCTCCTTGGAGAATCCGTGCCACATGATGGCCTCAAGGGTATTGCGGGCACGGCAGTCGTGAAGCCTGTCACCGGCGCCGGTGTTCACCTGCGAAAGGCCGCGGCCCCACAGGGGAGTGGTGCGGCACCAGGTGCCGTGGATGTCGTTCGCCATGTACAGCCTGTGCTGGATGAAGTCGGAATAGGGATAGATTGTCTGGTGGGCGTAGCGCGGGAGCGGCTTGCCTCCGTTCATGGCCGGCGACCAGTAATTGTCGTCGCCGGTTTCCCACTTGGGCCTGTGGCAGGTAGCGCAGCCCATCTTCGAGAACAGGTCCTTGCCCCGCTGCACCTTCTCCGACTGGAGATTGCGCGCGCGCGGAATGGCGAGGCCGCGGTGCCATACCATAAAGTCATAGAACTCGTCCGCGCTCATTTCGGGCTCGAAGTTATGGTATTCGTTGTCGAACTGGTTCGTGCCGGGGGAGAGCAGCGCGAGGACAGCCTCGGCAATGCCTTCCTTGGTGCCGTCGGCATAGTAAGGAGAAGACGGGTCGGCCTGGATGGCGGCTATCACGTCGGGGTTCTCCGACATCGCCCTCGCCCACGCCACCGTGGTGTAAAGGTAAGGACGGTCGGGACGCGAGACGTTGGTGATGTTCCAGATTGCATTGGCGCCGGCACCGTCCTGGAGGGTGCCGCGGGTCATCGCATAGGTAAACTTCTTCAGGAGCTTTCCGTCCATGTAGGCGTCGCGCTCATAGTAATTGCCTTCGGCGTCGTAACCGGCGCCGTTCGCACCCGCCTGCCAGTTGTGGTAGAAGGCGCTCGCGGCGAAATCATTTGCGGCCTTGTCCCAGAATGTGGGATTGAGCTCCACATACGGCGCTTCCGCCCTGTATTGTTCACGGATTGCGTCCTGGTCGAGAGCGTCGATCAGGCCTGTGCCGATGACGCCGATCGTAGACTCGAGGCGGTATGCGACGGTGGCGCCCGCTTCAGCCGCGGAAGAGTGCGGGGTGGGATTGGTATTGAATGCGCTCTCGGGTATGCGCACTTCGGGATAGATGAGGGCGTAGACCTCTCCGTCCGCGAATTTCATGGGCAGGCCGGAGGGCATGGAAGTCACCGTATGCCAGATTATCTGAATCTTGCTTTCGTCGATGGGGGGAAGGAAAGGCTCAACCGCCATGGTCTGGGGCATTCCCTGGACCTCGCTCACATACGGACCGTCGTTCGTAAGGTCGGTGCCGTAGGGGTTGTTGGCTTCGCCGGTGGCCCTGTAGACCACCAGGAGGTAGCCGTTGCCCGAAGCGTTGGCTGTGTTGGCTTCGTATGTGAGCTGGCGCTTGCCGTGACCGTAGGCGGGATGGCAGTCCAGGCAGGATTTGCGCACCGCTGCGGGCCCGAGCCCCTTGAATGGAGCGGTATTCAGCGTGACGTTGCGCTCGAAGAAGGTCTCCCCGTGCCTGAAGGCGAGGAAAAGGCCCTGGCTGTTCACTGCCGGAGCTTCGTCCTGGTAGCATCCCGCAAGCACGTTGTCGGTGGTCCCGAGCTCTCCGCCGGGATACCATTCGGAAGCCTCGAAGTTGCCTACTGACTTGCCTATGTACTGGCTTTCGCCCTCCCCGGAGCTCAGGGGCTCGTCGACCTTGCAGGATACGAGGGCGAAGGGGAGAATACCGGCAATAAGAAAGAGATATCTGTATTTCATTGCTGCGGACTGCTTATCAGTCTTCTATTGCTGCAGCCGCGGCTTCGAGGGCGTCTGTGAGGCTGTCGACGGCATCGATCGCGTCGCCCACGTAGGATGCCTTGTAGTCGTCCACGAAGTGGCCGCTCTTGATGCAGACGTCAAGCTTGGAAAGGGCGAGGGAGAGTGCGCTCTTGAGGGCGGAGGCCTCGGCGGCGTGGTACTTCTCGAGAAGAGCCATGAAGGAATCGGAGGCCGCGCTTGTGGCACCGTAGCTGCCGTAGAGGCTGTACTGCACTGAAAGTATATTGTTCTTGAAGTCCGTGAAGGAGTTCTTGGAATAGGGGCTCTCGATATAGTTCACGTCCTCGCCGTTGTGGGCCTGTCCCATCTTGGTGGAGGCAACCTCGTCGGTGATGCCTGCGCATCCGGCGGAAAGCACGGTCTTGGCAACGAGCTGCCAGGTGGCATAGGTGCTGCCTGCCTCAGCGGCGCCGAGCATGTCCTGGCCGTAGGTGTTGTCGAGGCCGTTCACGGTGCAGTTGAGTTCGGCATCCTCCACGGCGTCTTTCTGGGGCTGGGGTGCGGATGGATTCCATGAGACGTTGAGCTGGTAGAGACGGAGTTCGAGGTCTTCGGCGACGGCGGCCGCATAGACGAGTTCCTGTGCGCCGGTGACGCCGGTTCCCGCGAATTCAACGGCATCCTCATCGGAGCGGAGCGCCGCGAGGGTGCGGTTCTTTCCGTCACGGAAGAGGACGAATTCGATGCCGTGGAAGCCGAGGGCGGTTTCGCCGAGCTGGGAGATTGCGTCGACGCCGTCTTCTTCAAGGGCCTCGATCACGCGGTCATTGCTCAGGTTGTTGGCGAGACCCTTGCGGTCGAGGGGCCAGCTGTCGATATGGGGGTCGATGCTGAAGTCGGTCGCAGCGCCGAAGAGGAAGGCCTCGGAGGCTTCCCAGAAGGCGCGGGCTGCAAGGAAGTCGGTGCACGCCTTGTCGATGTCGCTCTGGCTGATGCCGTCCACGCCCTTGTCATTCATGGCCTGGATGTCGTCGCAGAGCAGCTTGCCTGCAGCGGCGAGTTTTCCGTAGGTTTCGTAGATGACGCCGGAAACATATTTTTCCGCCGCGACCTTGATGGTTTTCTCGTAAGTCGTAAGTCCCGACTGTTCATTTTCCCTGTCGCAGGAAGCAAGCGAGAAGATCGCCACTGCGGCAACTGAAATAATTGCGATAAATTTTTTCATTTTTTATTCTGTTTTGGTTTGGTTGTCTAATGTCTGAAGAAGCCCATGTATGCAATGCCTATGTTGACGGCGGGCTCGTCGTTGTAACCGCTGGGGAGGAAACGGTGGACATATTCGCATTTGACCGCTATCTGCGGGATGGGAATCCAGTTGACTCCGGCACTCACCACGGTCTTTTCGGTATAGAGGGCAAGCGTCTGACCATCAGCGGGAATGTAGGAATTATAGCGTTCGCCCCTGGCAAAGACATAGAGTTTCTGCTCCCTGTCCTTAGGCTTGAGCCAGGGCAGGATGTCGTAACCGGCCTCCATGCCCAGGGCGTATGCCTGCTCGCCCACGGCCCTGCGGGAATAGGGGGAGCCGTTGCCGGAACGGTTGGTCTTTATCTTTGAGATGGTGACGCAGTCGGACAGATGGCCGTAGTCGGCATTGCCGCGTACGACGAGGCGGTTGCCCCTGTAGACGAAATCGAAGCAGCCGAGGAGGAGCGTGCCCTTGAGGGAGGCGTACTGCTTCTGCTCGCCGGTATTGTAGTTCACGCCCACCAGGTCGTTGGGATAGCTGTTGTGAAGGGTGTTGCCGGCGTAGCCGCTGAGGCTCATGCGCAGCCCCTTCACGGAAGTGTTGTCGATGCGGCCGGCAAAGCCGGGATTGTTGGCCACCTTGAATTCGAAGGGGGAGCCGGCGCCCTTGTGGATGAACTTGTCGGTGTTGAACATCATGCCGTTGAGACCGGCGACTACCATGGCTTCGTAGCGCCATGATCCGGCCTGTCCCCAGATGCTTACGCCCGTGTCGTGCCAGGTGGAGGGGAAGATGGTGTATTCCCCTTCGGGACGGTATACCCCGAAGAAATTCAGGGGTTCGTGGGCGTAGTTCAACCCGCCCACAGGGACCACTATATGGCCCATTCTCACGTTCAGCTGGGGGATGAAGCTCTTCTGGAGCCAGAACTGCTCGAGTTCCACCTCGCCGCCCTTTTCGATTTCGGACTCCCATTCGGCCGCCTCTTCGTATTCGCGTTCATAAGCTGTTCCGGTACCGGTGTGTTCGAATTCGATTTCGGTCTGCATCGACCAGCCCCTGCCGAAGTCGTAGCCGAGATAAATCACGGCGTGGGGGATGTCCGCCCTGCCGTGGCTGGGGTCGGTCGCATATTGGTCGGGCTTGGCGTAACGATATGGGCTGTCGCTGTAGAAATTGCGTGAAAATGCTACTTCGCCATAACCGCCTATGCTGAGTTTTTGAGCATACAGAGACAGGCTGGCGAAAACAAGAATTGCATTAATAACAATAATCTTTTTCATCCTACTCAATTAAATCATGCAAATTTACTCCAGTCTCCCGTTTCTTTCAATCCCAATTATTTGTGATTGTTTCGCAGGCGCAAAATCACAAGAAATGATGATTGCAGACAAGCCGGCGAAGGGTTGGAATTAAAACAAATATCTGTAACTTTGGCGCCGGTTCCGGATATCCGGGATCAATTACGAATTTACATACGAGTCATATGAGTGACAAGCAATTGAGAATAACCGAAGGATGGGCCGTGGCGGCGGGAGTCGTGGCCGCAGGCCTTGTCCTGCAGCTGCTCGCCGGTCCCTTCCGCTGGGAGGTATTCGCCTTTCCGGTGAACGTCATCGTGTGTGCGGCCTTCATCACCGTCGGAGTCTGCATTTTCCTTTTCAGGAAGAAATCCCCCGTACTGGAGTTTCTGGGCAGCCTGCAGGCGGCAGTCCCCGCCATGACGGCGGCCGCCGTGCTTACGGTCATCATGGGGCTTACCCGCCAGGTGCCTTCCGGCATGAAGGCCCCGGGGGTTTTCGGCTTCCGGAGCATGCTCACCAGCTGGCCCTTCGTGCTCAGTTACACATACATGGAGATTATCCTGCTCCAGGTCATCCTGAAGGAAATCACGTCCTGGCGCTGGAATGCCTTCCCCTCGCTCGTGTTCCACGCGGGATTCTTCACCGTGCTGCTAGCCGGCTCCATGGGCAGTCCCGACATGGCCATGCTCGAGATGGAAGTCAACAGGAACGCCCCGCAGTGGAGCGCCTCCGATGAGGCGGGGGAGGTCCGCAATCTTCCCCTGGGAATACAGCTTCTCGGCTTCGACATTGCCGAATATCCTCCCAAGCTCGCCCTTTCCGCTGCCGACGGCAAACCTCTTCACGACCCCGCCCAGACGATTACGGTCGACTCCACCTTCAGTTCAGGCAGCGTGGGCAGTTGGAAGGTCTCGCTCAAGGAGTACATCGAAACGGCCGCCCCCTCGGAGGAAGGCTATGTCTGCTGGCCTTCTCCCGGCTCTGCCTGCGCCCTGCTGCTGAGCGCCACAGACGGCAGCTCCGAGCACGAAGGATGGGTGTTCGGAGGCAGCTACCTGTTCCCGAAACAGGGCCTTGAGCTCGCGGAAGGGGAGTTCCTCTTCATGAGGCCCCGCATGCCCCGCCGCTTCGAGGCCGATGTGCAGGTGCTCACGAAGGCCGGAAAAAGCAGCCGCATCACGCTGGCTGTCAACGAGCCTTTCAGCATCGACGGCTGGAAAATCTATCTGGCCGACTACGACGCCCGTATGGGCCGCTGGAGCGATACCTGCGTGCTCGAACTCGTAAAGGATCCCTGGCTGCCCGCGGTGTACGCAGGAATATTCATGATGCTCGCAGGCGCCGCTTTGATGTTGTTCATAAAGAGGAGGTAAAACCATGTTCTGGAACTATTTTCCATACTTTGCAATCGTATCCGTACTGCTTTGGGCCGCCGGCGCATTCTTCGCCTGGAAGAGCCGTCCCAAAGCCGCGACAGCCTTCACGGCCGCGGGCCTGCTGGTATTCTTCGCATACATCCTGTGGATGTGGCTCGCGCTCGAGCGTCCGCCGCTGCGCACCCAGGGCGAAACCCGGCTCTGGTACTCCTTCTTCCTGTCGCTGGCGGGCTTGCTGGTGTACTCCCGCTGGCGCTACAAGTGGATACTCTCCTTCAGCACGATAATGTCGCTGGTGTTCATCTGCGTCAACCTCTTCAAGCCTGAAATCCATTCCAAGGCCCTGATGCCAGCGCTGCAGAGCCCCTGGTTCGCGCCGCACGTCATAGTGTACATGTTCGCCTACGCCCTCCTGGGCGCATCATTCCTCATGGCGCTCTACCTGCTTATATTCAAGCGCAGACAGGGGCCTTCGCATGAAGAGATGGAAACCTGCGACAACCTGGTGTCGGTCGGGATATCATTCCTCACCTTCGGCATGCTCATGGGCGCACTTTGGGCCAAGGAAGCATGGGGCCTCTACTGGGGCTGGGACCCGAAGGAGACCTGGGCGCTCATAACCTGGCTGAGCTACCTTATTTACATGCATTACCGCAAGCTGTCCCCGAAGAACACCGGGGCCGCGCTGTGGATACTCGTCGTGTCGTTCGCGTGCCTGCAGATGTGCTGGTGGGGCATCAATTACCTGCCCTCGGCCAAGGCCACGAGCGTGCACGTCTACTGATGCGCCTGCCTCACTACGACCGTAGAGTCGTTCAGCCGGATCCTTAACCAGTTCTGCAGTTCCTCCTTTTCGGAGGAGCCGAGCGGCACGCCCTCAGTGCCGACCAGCACGTTGATGCACGGAAGTTCGGAGAGACTGTCGACCGCGACCGTGACACCGCGTGAAAGGGAAATCTCCCGCACCCGGGGGTACTTGTATTTCACTTCGCGGGCAATCTGCGCATAGGGAATGGACGTCCCTTTCAGGGTGGCTATCTCATCCTCGAGCTGCTTGATCATCAGGTCCTTCGCGGCCAGTTCGGCGTCCGCATGCTCATAGATGTTGTTCAGGATGGCGTCGGTCTTGCCACCGAAGGCGTTAGCCTTGATGTCGAGCTTGTCGGGATCGAGATTGTGGCGCCTGGCCGATGCGCGGAGCAGGTCCATCTCATCGTCGGAAATGTCTCCGGCAAAATAAATCTCGGCGGTCCTGTCCTTGTCGCCGATTATCCTGTAGTCGTAAATGTACGCGGATCCGAAGGTCTTGTTCTCCTCGATGAACCCTTGCAGGTCGCGCTGGGTGCGGTTGCTGCGTATCATCATGGTGGCGGAGAAGACGCTGACTGCGAGGATGGCCACGACAATCAGCGAAGAGACGGTACGGAAACGCCTGCGCGACGGATTCAGCTCATACTTCTTGTCGAAGTGGAGAATTTCCGCGACAAGGTAGGAGGCAAGCATGATGAACACCGTATTGATGATGAACAGCAGCATGGCTCCGCCGAAGAAATGGAAGTTGCCGTTGGCGATGCCGTAGCCTGCGGTGCACAGGGGAGGCATGAGGGCCGTGGCGATCGCCACTCCTGAAAGCACCGTGCCCTGGTTCCTGCGGCTGTTCTCTATCATGCCCGCCGCTCCGCCGAAGAAGGCGATGAACACGTCGAAGATGGTGGGGCTGGTGCGGGCTTCGAGTTCGGTGGGATTCGCGAAGTCGAGGGGAGTGATGAGGAAATAAACCGAGGCGACGAGAAGGCTCACCACCACCATCACGAGGAAATTGCGAAGTGCATCCCAGAGCAGTTGCGAATCGTTGATTCCGAGCGAAAGGCCCATGCCCACGATCGGGCCCATGAGGGGCGAGATGAGCATGGCGCCGATTATGACCGGGATGGAGTTGATGTTGAGACCCACCGACGCTATGATTATTGAACACGCCAGGATCATGACCTGGGTGCCGCGGAAATGGATGCCGTCGCGTATCCTGATTTCGGCACTTTCGGTGTCTATCTCGTTTTCCATGAACGTGAGGATGCGCCAGAACTGGCGGGCCTTTTCTTTGAATGGTTTCTTCTCTTCGTTAGCCATAATGCAATAATAATCAATCTTTTCTAAAATCAAATACATCGCCCTGCAAATTCCCGGAACCGCCTTTCGTATCCTTCGGTGTCGGTTGCGTAGGAACTGGCGTGCCAGGCTCCTTCCACAAGGAAAATCTCCTTGGGGGAGGTACATGCGTCATAGAGTTCCCGGGCCATGGATGCGGGTACGAAGGTGTCGTCGGCGCCGTGGATGAACAGGACCGGCACCCTGACTTTGGAAATAGTCTTCACAGGCTCGGCTTCGTACAGGTCGACCCCCGTCAGGATGCGGCCCGAAAGACGTATTGCCGGGAGGCACAGCTTAGACGGAAGGTCCGGAATATGCATGACGCCGGCTGTCAGCCTTTTCAGCGAAGAATACGCACAGTCGCTTACGAGCCCCTTCACCTGAGGCGGGACCTCCTCCGAGGAGGCCGCCATGTCGAGAGTCGCGGCTCCCATCGAGACGCCGTGCAGCAGTATGCTCACATCTTCGCCGTACATCTCCACCGCCTTTCTGCACCAGAGCAGGGCGTCGGAGCTCTCCTTGACACCAAAGGTGATGTGCTTCCCCCCTGAGCCGTAATGGGCTCTCTGGCAGACGAGCAGCGCGTCGCAGCCGAGACTGCGGTATAGTCCGAGGAAGCGGTCGAGCGCGAATGGAGCCCAGCCGTGCCAGCCGTGGAGGGCGATGACCAGTTTATTCGTGGAGGGATCTGCGCAGCGGTAGTGATATGCCTTCAGAGGAAGACCGTCGGATGACCGGATGAACACCTCTTCGCATGGAAGCGTTTTCGCCCGTTCCATCCCCTCGATTCCCTGAAGGACGAAAGACTTCCTCCTGCCCTTGGCTCGCGCATCGTCGGCGCTCTCCGGCATGGGAGCCCGCGAACGGCCGACCAGCGTGGCGGTCACGCAGAAAAGAATCACGAAACAGATGACAATCAGCAGCATGACGGCTGAGAGAATCCACAATACGATCGTCATGACAATTGTATGGTTAATTGTCCCAGTAGCTGGAACTCTTCTTGAAGCGGAGCAGGTCCGCGAGGGCGGAGGCGTTCGCGCGGAACAGGAAGTTGTAGCTCTGCCACTGGCCGGTGGGGACCCAGGAAACGCTGATGGTGAAGCAGTGCAGGTCGTAAGTGGCCGAAAGCTGGGTGGTGGTGATCTTCATCGCCTGGAGGTCGAAGCCGGAAGTGGCGTTCATGCTCAGCCGGGGCGTGAGCTTGATGTTGCCGTTGAGGCTGAGGGTCTGGGTGATGTTGTTCTTCTTGTCGATGAGCTCGGTTTCCTGGTTGTAGTTATACTGCCTGTTGCAGCTGAAGGAGTAGCTGAAGCTGACGCTCCAGGGTACGTTCGGATTGGTATAGTACACCCATCCGCCGGGAATGTATTCACCGGTGATGGGATGGGTATAATTGCGGATATAGCTGTTCGCGGCACCCTGGACGCCTCTTCCGCCTCCTCCGCCGCCGGCAAGTCCGCTGCCGTCGTTGCCATCGGTCTTGCCCTCTCCGGAGATGGAGTAGGAGAGCGACGCCGAGGCATTGGTGAAGCGCGCCAGCCCCTGCTTCTCAAGGATGGCGAAGCGGTTTATCTTCCGGGCCTTCCCGTCGAGGGCATACGGGTCGTAATTGGCCGATGCGCTGATGTTCACCTTGTTGAAGAGGGTGGTGCTGACGTTCATGGACAGGGTGTTCATCTTGAGCGAGTCGGCCAGGAAATTGTAGCCGCTACGGATGTTGAACTGGTCGATGAGCTTGAGTTTCTTCGTCCCCGTGCCGGTGGTGTCGGCGAAGTCGCGCACCTTGGCCTCCAGGTTGTTGCCTATGCTCCAGCTCATGGTGGCGCTGCGCCCGCGGCCCGGGGGAGAGTTGAGCTGCCCGGCGTAGCGGTTGTATTCATATTCACGCTCCACCCCGAGGGTGTCGACGTACACGAGGGTGCGGTAACCGTTCATGTAGGTCGCCAGGTTGGGCGTGAACGACATCGAGACCGAAGGGGATATGACGTGGCGGACGGCCTGCAGCTTGTGGTAGCCCTTCAAGTTGAAGGTGCCGTAGATGCGGGTGCTCATCGATAGCGAGCCGCTGTAGGTCTGGGTGATGCCGAATCTCGAGAACTGCGGGCTTTCCTGGGCCTCCGGCTGGTTGGTTTCGGGGTTGAAGACATAGTCGGTGGTGCGGAAGAACCAGTTCTGCCCGTACGACACGGAAGGGGAGAAGTTGAGGTAGCGCAGCAGCGTGAAGCTCGGCAGGCCGATGTTGAAATTGTGCGTCATGCCGTTCTTGAAGCGGTCGAAGAACCCTTCCTGCAGGAATTCGGAGGCCTTGAAGCCTATCTTGTTCTGCAGGGCCATGCTGTATCCGAACGAAATCTTTTCGTATATCTTCTCCTTGCCGACACGGTTCTTGCGCTTGAAGGGATAGAAGGTGCTCACGCTGAAGTTCACGCTGGGCAGGGTGAAGGTGTAGGAGGAGTCGCGGGAATTCTGGGAATGGAGGGCGTTGACGGTGAGGTTGGCCTTCCCGTTGAAGTTGTGCCCCCATGAAATCGAGGAGGACACCTGGTTCTGCAGGGCCTCGTTGACCGAATGGGAGTTGTATTTGCTGTTGGACGGGCTCGAGAAGTTTACCGACGCGCTGAAGGTGCTTCCCGGGTGGGCCTTGGCGTCCTGCGAATGCGACCACCTGAAGCCGAAGTTCTTGGTCTCGCTGAAGTCGGCGCTGCCCTTTTCGCCGGTCTTGTCGTCGGAATAGGTGAGGGCCACGCTGCCGCTGAACTTGTAGTTCACCCGGTAGCGGGAATTAAGGTCCAGCGCCCAGGAGCCCAGCGAATACACATCGCCGGTGAGCGAGAGGTCGAAGTAGTCGCCGAACACGAAGTACATGCCGGCGTCCCGCATGTAGAAGCCTCGGGCGGTTTCCTGGCCGAAGGAGGGCATCAGCATGCCCGTAGCCCTCTGCGGACGCTTGGGCACGAATCCGTAGGGAATGCCCACGAACGGGATGTTGACGTCGGCCACCACCAGGTTGGCAGGGCCGAAGACTATCTTCTGGGAGGGCTTGGTGACCACCTTGGCGTTCAGCAGCTTGAGGTAGTAATGCGGTTCCTCCGCGTCGCACACGGTGTAGCGCCCCCGCGATATGCTGATGGAGTTGTCCTCCTGCATCTTGATGTTCTTTCCGTGCAGGAGGCCGTCGTCCTCCCGGGTGGTCATGTTGGTGATGCGCGCCTTGTGGGTATTGAAGTTGTAGCGCAGGTCCTCCATGTTGTAGGTCTTGTTGCCCTGCTTCATCTCGGGCTGGCCCTTCCACTCACCGGTGAGCGTATCCAGGACGCCGAAGGCGTGCACGGTGCCTGTGCTCATGTCGTATTCCATGCGCTCGGCGGTAAGGGAGAGGTCTCCGTACGTCACGCTCACGTCGCCATAATAATAAATGAGGCGCCTGCCTTCGGAGAAGACCTCCACCACGGAGTCCCTGGCGGTGGAGAAGGCGGGATGGTCGAGGGAAGTCTGCTCCATCAGGGCGAGGGAGTCCACCGTGAACAGGGAGTCGGCCCTGTGCAGGGAATCGCGACGGGCAAGCTGTATGGAATCGGGCTCAACCACCTTTTTTACAGCCGTTTGCGAAGAAAAATCGGCGGCCTGGCCGCGACGCGGCCGTTGCGCCCTGGCCTCCGTGAGGCCGAGGCAGGCGACAAGCGTCAGAGCCAGAAGATATTCGATTTTTCTCAAATGCAATTTTTTACTATCTTTGCGAAGAGCAATAAACTAAACCTGCAAAATTAACATAAATTTGTGAAACACACAATCAGCATAATCCTGTCACTGCTGCTTTCCGCCGCCTTTTCCGTGACCGCCTTCGCGGACGGGCTGAGGCTCGGCACGGTGGTCATTGACGCCGGGCACGGGGGCAAGGACCCGGGTTGCATCAGCAAGGACAAGAAGACCTACGAGAAAAACCTCACTCTCGACATCGCCACCAGATTCTCGGACCTCATCAAAGCCGAATTCCCCGACATCAAAGTCATCCTCACCCGCAGCACCGACAAATTCGTGGAGCTGCGCGAAAGGGCGGACATAGCCAACCGGGCGAATGCCAACCTTTTCATTTCCCTGCACATCAACGCGAGCAGCAGCAGCTCGCCGAACGGCTATTCAGTGCATATTCTGGGCCAATCTTCACAAAAAAACCGGGATTTGTTCGCAGAAAACATGGACATAGTCAAGAGAGAAAACTCAGTAATTCTCCTCGAGGACGACTATCAGACTCATTATCAAGGTTTTAATCCTTCCGATCCCGAGTCCTACATATTCATGTCCCTGATGCAGAACTCCAACCTGGAGCAGAGCCTGCTGCTCTCCAGCATCATCTCCGAAAAGCTCAAGGGAGGGCCCATCAAGTCCGACAAGGGAATACGCCAGAACCCATTCTACGTTCTGTGGCGCACGTCCATGCCCGCCGTGCTGGTGGAAATGGGCTTCATCTCCAACGATTCCGACCTTTCCGCCCTGCGCCAGGAGGAAAAGCGGGCGGACATAGCAAAGCGGCTCCTGAGCGCATTCAAAGACTACAAGCAGCTGTACGACAGCTCGCTCGGGCTGGACAAGGAAGCCCCCGCCCCTGCGGCCCCCGTAACTCCCGCAGAGGACAAGCCCGCTTCGGGGACCCTTTACGGCACTCAGATTTTCGCCACATCCAAGCCCCTCGACACCTCCGACAAACGCTTCCTCGGCTGGAAGCCTTACGTCGTCCGGACAGGCAACCTTTATAAGTATGTGATCGGGGTCAGCGATTCCCCCGAAGAGGCCAGGAAGAACAACGCCGCCATCAAGAAGGAATACCCGTCCAGTTTCATGGTCGAGATCAGCGACGGAGTCACCAAAAGAAAATAGGGCATATTGATATTTTTTTCATGTCAGGCGCTGTACGCATAATTAAAAACCCCATTTCTTTTTTGGAATAACTCTAAATTAAGAAAATATTGCTTTTCAGGGACTTAGATTGCATCGCGCTTCTAAGTCTTTGATTTTCAATGGGGTAAAAATTTATTTTTCGACAAAAATTCTTTCTTTTATTTATAACGAAAAAAATTAATAAACAATAGTTCCTAAAAAAATTTTCAACATTTTTTTCACCATCTTTGCATCCGTAGAAGAGTCGAATCGACCATGACCGAAACAGGAAAACACATAGACAGCTGGAACAACTGCCTGCGCTTCATAGAGCAGGTGGTCGAGCCCCGGCAGTTCGAAACCTGGTTCAAGAAAATCAGGCCCGTTTCGCTGGTGGAATCCACGCTCACCGTGGAGGTCCCGTCCGAGTTCTTTTGCGAATACCTCGAAAGCGCGTTCATCGACGTCATAAAGGCCGCCCTCAAAAAAGAAATAGGCGCAGGCGCCCGTCTGGTCTACACGATCAGGCCGGTCCGGGGCCAGCAGCCCATGACCTTCCCGCAGGGTCCCGGCGACGCTCCCACCAACAAGACCATCAGCGTCAACACCTGGCAGCCTTCGGGCAATCCCGGCCCCTTCGTGTATCCGGGCATCACCCGCATCCAGGTCAATCCGCGCCTGAACCCGGTCTACAACTTCGACAACCTGGTGGTGGGGGACTGCAACCGCCTGGCCGTAAACGCGGTGCAGAACATCGCGAAGGCTCCCGGCAAAACCCCGTTCAACCCGCTCTTCATCTTCGGCGGCCCCGGCCTCGGCAAAACCCACGTCGCCCAGGCGGCGGGCCTCGAAATCAAAAAACGCTTCCCCGAGCTCATAGTGCTCTACGTCACCGGAAACGAGTTCAAGACCCAGTACATGGACGCCGTCCGGGGCAACAAGCTCACCGACTTCCTGGCCTACTACATGAAAATGGACGTCCTCATTCTCGACGACATCCAGGACATGGTGGGTCCCGGCAACCAGAACGCCTTCTTCAACATCTTCAACCACCTGCACCAGAACGGCAAGCAGCTCATCCTCACTTCCGACAGGGCTCCTGTGGACCTCCAGAACTTCGAGGAAAGGTTGCTGTCGCGCTTCAAGTGGGGCCTTTCGGCCGAGCTCACCGCGCCCGACTACGAAACCCGCCTCGCCATGCTCAGGGCCCGCGCCTTCCGCGAAGGCGTGTCCATGCCCGACGAAGTGCTGGAATACCTCGCCACCCGCATCAAGACCAATTTCCGCGAGCTGGAAGGCACGCTCATCTCGGTCATGGCCAACGCCACCATCTCGCGCAGCGACGTCACTGTGCAGCAGGCAGCCTCCATCACTGAAAAGATAGTGGGCGAAGAAAGCGGCACCCTCACCATCGACAAGGTCCAGGGCGTCGTCTGCGACTATTTCGGCATCAGCCGGGAAAGCCTTGTCAGCACCACCCGCAAGCGCCAGATTGTGCAGGCCCGCCAGATCAGCATGTTCCTCTGCCGCAAGCTCATCAGCAACGTCTCCCTGGCCACCATAGGCAGCGAGACCGGCGGGAAAGACCACGCTACGGTCCTCCATGCCTGCACCACCGTGAGCGACCTCTGCGCTACCGACCGCCGCTTCAAGAGGGACGTCTCTAGCATCGAGAACATGCTTTCAAGGTCAATACGCCAATAACCAATATATTTTAGGACATGACAGCGAATCAGGTTCTTGAAATCTTCAAGAAGATTACCACCATTCCAAGAGGTTCCGGCAACGAAGGCCCCGTTACCGAATATCTCTGTTCCTGGGCCGCGGAGCACGGGCTCGAATGCCGGAGGGACGCCATCGGCAACGTCTGCATAATCAGGGAAGCCGCTCCCGGAAAGGAAAAGGTTCCCGCCATAGTTCTCCAGGCCCATCAGGACATGGTCTGCGAGAAACTCGCGGGCTTTCCCATCAACTTCGAAAAAGATCCCATCCCTTATGTAATCAAAGACGGATGGATGGTGGCGGAGAACACCACCCTCGGTGCCGACGACGGAATAGGCATAGCCGCCTGCCTGGCCCTGCTCGAGAGCGACGGTCCCACCGGTCGCATCGAGGCGGTCTTCACAATCAGCGAAGAAACCGGCATGGACGGCGCAAACGCCATGGAGGCCGGCTTCTTCACGGGCACCACGCTCATCAACCTCGATTCCGAAGACGAAGGCCAGCTGTTCATCGGCTGCGCCGGCGGCGAGAACACCGATGCCCTGTTCAGCTATGAAACCGCCGGCTCCAATCCCGGCTGGGAAAGGCTCGAACTGCGCATCGGCGGCGGAGTGGGCGGCCACAGCGGCGACGACATCAACAAGGACCGCATGAACGCGGTGCTCACCCTCGCCCGCTTCCTTTTCTCCGAAATGGAAAATCACGGCCTCCAGCTCGTAATATTCACGGGGGGCGGCAAGTCCAACGCAATCGCGCGCGAAGCCAGGGCTTCCGTCATAGTGCCCGACGCCGCCGCCACCGGGAAACGCTTCGCGGATTTCGGCAACAGGATTAAGGCGGAATACGCCGCAACCGAGCCGGCGCTGGATTTCAGCTCCCGGAAGACCGGCTTCAACGAAAAACCCATGCGCGAGTGCGACGCTAAAGCCCTCCTTTCCGCCCTTGCGAGCTGTCCCCACGGCGTAGTGAAGATGAGTCCCGACATCGAGGGTCTCGTGCAGACATCCACCAACCTGGCCGCAGTCGACATGCACCGCCCTCACTCGGTGAAGGTCGTCACCAGCCAGCGCAGCAGCGTGGTCGCAGAGCTTGACGCCATAGTGCACGACGTGGCGGAGAATTTCCGCAAGGCCGGTGCCGACGTCACTTCCTACGGCAAATACCCGGGCTGGAACCCGAATCTCGACTCGCACATCCTCGAAGTCACCAAGGATTCCTACCGCAGGCTTTTCGGCCAGGAACCCCTCGTCCTTGCCATCCATGCCGGCCTGGAGTGCGGTCTCTTCCTCGAAAAATTCCCGGGGCTCGACATGATCAGCTTCGGTCCCACCCTCCGCGGAGTGCACACCCCTGGAGAAAAGCTCGAGCTCGCCTCGCTCGACAAATTCGTCAAGCTCCTCGACGACGTCGTCACAAACTTTTCGTAAGCCCCATGCTCCGGATAGCACCTTCCATTCTGGCCGCTGACTTCCTCGAACTGGGGAAGGACATAGCCGTGCTCAACGCGGGCGCCGACCTCGTCCACCTCGACGTCATGGACGGTACTTTCGTGCCCAATATCTCGTTCGGATTCCCGGTGATTGAAGCGGTGACGAAAGCGGCCCGCATCCCGTCGGACGCCCATTTCATGGTCACCAATCCCGAAAAGTGGGTGGAACGGTGTGCAGGTGCAGGGGTCGCCATGATGAGTTTCCACCTCGAGGCGGCCGGGCGCAGAACCAGGGCCATCCTGCGCGACATCCGCTCCCGCGGCATGAAGGCGGGCATAGCCATCAATCCGGACGTGCCGGTGGAAAAGCTTTTCCCGTACATAGGAGCGGCCGACTATTTCCTTATCATGTCGGTGTTCGCGGGCTTCGGCGGCCAGAAATTCATCTATGAAAGCCTCGACAGGGTATCGCAGCTCAAACAGAAGCTCACCCGCAGGGGCGACGGAGCCCTCATCGAAGTGGACGGGGGAGTGAACGATGGCAACGCCGCGGCACTTGCCGAGGCGGGAGCCGACATCCTGGTGGCCGGCAGCTCGGTCTTCAGGTCGGAAGATCCCGCAAAGGCTATTTCTGCGCTTCGAAACTGCCGATAGCCTCCCGGATACGGTCCTCTCCGGCCTTTTCCAGCACGAACATGCGCTTAGAGAATTCCAACTCGAGCCTTGCCCTGCCGCCGTCGCTTTCCAGCATGGAAGCCCGGCGGCAGAAAATTTCATGAAGGGCGTCCAGAGCGGCCACGGGAGAATAGCTTCGGCCGTTAAGCAGCGACAGGGAAGTGGGATTGGGCAGAAGGGGATCGAAGTCCTTCTGATTGAGGTTCAGCCCGATGCCGACAACGCTGCCCGTCACGGAAGCGCCGGCGAAAGTGTTTTCTATGAGCAGGCCGCATATCTTCCTGTCATCCACCCAGATGTCGTTCGGCCACTTTATTCTGGGTTCAACCCCTTCCCCGACGAGAAATTCGCAGACGGACACCGTGGCGAAATGGGTGATGCGCACCGCTTCGCAGGACGGCAGCCGGCCTTCGGGGAACTTGAGCACGAGGCTGAACGTGAGGTTTTCCCCAGGGGCGGAAACCCAGCTGTGGGTGCCGCGCCCACGGCCGGCCGTCTGGGTAAGGGCGGCAATAACTGACAAATTGTCAAGGGAACTCAGCTTTCTTTTGGCCTCGTTGTTGGTGGAATCCAGCACTTTATGCCATTGTATGGACGGACGGACACTTTGTGGTTCCATATTTGTTAAATAATTTGTAACTTTGAAATCTCAGCAAATTTACAAATAATGCCGAACGACAACAACAACGACAACAGAAAAAAGCGCCGCATAGTGACGGTCAATCTCTCGTGGCTCTACATTATACTTCTCGTGGCCATAGGCTGGATGCTCCTGGGCAACCGCAGCCCCCAGCCCCAAAAGATAGAGTGGGCCCAGGTCAAGCAGATGATGCGCGACGGAGACATTTCCGAAATCCATTTCGTCCGCAACGACTACAAGGGAAACATCACCGTGAGGCCCGACCGCCTCGGGAAATACGCCGACCTCTTCCCGCAGGGACAGGTCCCCGCGAGGTCTCCCCATTTCACTTTCCTGGTTTCCGGCTCATTCAACGCCGAGCAGGAATTCGAGGCCCTCAATGCGGAGCTTCCGGCAGAAGGCCAGGTCAAGATAGTTATGGAGAACGACTCCAAGAACTGGATGCAGTGGATTGACTGGCTCATCTTCCCGCTTCTGCTCGTCCTCATGTGGGTGTGGATGTTCCGCAGCATGAACCGTTCCATGGGCGGCGGAAACTCCGGCCCAGGCGGCAAGGGAGGCATCTTCGGGGTAGGCAAGAGCACGGGCAAGCTGGTGGACAAAAACGACCAGAAAGTCACCTTCAAGGATGTGGCCGGCCTGTACGGCGCCAAGGAAGAAGTCATGGAAATAGTGGATTTCCTCAAGAATCCCAAGAAATACACCACCCTCGGCGGCAAGATTCCCAAGGGCGCGCTGCTCGTAGGTCCTCCGGGCACAGGCAAGACCCTTCTCGCCAAGGCCGTTGCGGGCGAGGCCAACGTGCCGTTCTTCAGCATAAGCGGCTCCGACTTCGTGGAGATGTTCGTAGGCGTCGGCGCCAGCCGCGTGCGCGACCTCTTCTCCCAGGCCAAGGAAAAGGCCCCCTGCATAGTCTTCATCGACGAGATAGACGCCGTCGGCCGCGCCCGCGGCAAGAACGTCGGCTGGAGCAGCAACGACGAGCGTGAAAACACTCTCAACCAGCTCCTTACCGAAATGGACGGCTTCGGCACCAACAGCGGAGTCATAGTGCTCGCGGCCACCAACCGGGCCGACATCCTCGACAAGGCCCTCATGCGCGCAGGCCGCTTCGACCGCCAGATCCACGTCGACCTGCCCGAGATAGGCGAGCGCAAGGAAATCTTCCAGGTGCACATGCGCGGGCTCAAGGTAGCTCCCGACTTCGACCTCGACCTCATGGCAAAGCACACCCCGGGATTCTCCGGAGCCGACATTGCCAACCTCTGCAACGAGGCCGCCCTTTCCGCGGCAAGGCAGGGCAAGAACGAAATCAGCACCCAGGACTTCATGGACTCGGTAGACCGCATCATCGGCGGCATAGAGCGCAAGAGCGCCACTATCATGACCGACGCCGAAAAGCGCACCACCGCCTTCCACGAGGCTGGCCATGCGGTGGTCGGATGGCTTCTTCCGAATGCCGATCCGGTGCTCAAGGTGAGCCTCATCCCCCGCGGACAGGCCCTCGGCCTCACCTGGAGCCTTCCCGCGGAGCGGAAGATACTCCCCAAAAGTTACATGCTCGACGAGATGTGCAGCCTCATGGGCGGTCGCGCAGCCGAGGAAATCGTCAACGGCGAGCCCGCTTCCGGTGCCCTCAACGACCTGGAGCGCCTCACCCAGATAGCCTACAGCATGGTGCAGTACTACGGCATGTCCGAGTCGGTCGGAGAACTCTCCTTCTACGACTCCACGGGTGCCAGGGGCTACGACTTCAGCAAGCCCTACAGCGAAAAGACCGCCGAGATGATGGACAAGGAGGTCAAGAAACTGGTCGACGAAGTCCATGCGAAGACCACCAGGCTCCTCAGGGAGAACATGGATGGCTTCACCAGGGTGGCGCAGCTCCTCCTCGAGAAGGAAGTCATCTTCTCCGAAGACATAGAAAGCATACTCGGGCCCAAAGTCAAGCCGGCAAATGTCTGACCTTGCACTCAGAACGCTTTCAGGAGCAGGTTTCATAGCTGTGATGCTGTGCGGCCTGCTCATTAATCCGTTTCTCTTCGCCGCGCTCATCATCTTCATCATGACCACCATGATGATTGAGTTCTACCGCATGGCCATGGGGTCCCGGCATATCCTTTCGCGCTGGATTGCCATATTCACCGGCATCGCCGAGTTCTGCCTGCTCTTCTCATACTGCAAGTGGCAGATCGACGTAAAGTTCACGGCCCTGCCGCTCACCCTCCTCATGGCCGTCATGATAAGTTCGATATTCTCGGGCGACAAGGAACACATGTCCGACTATGCCTACATCCTTGCCGGCATAGTCTACATCGCCCTCCCCATGTCGCTGTCCAACCTGATAGCCTTCAAGGGAGGACAGTTCAACGCCCTCCTGCTTCTGAGCTTCTTCATCCTCATCTGGTTCTCGGACATAGGCGCATACGTCATCGGCCGGGCCTTCGGAGCCGGAAAGAAGAAACTCGCTCCGGACATTTCTCCCAAGAAAACGTGGACGGGCTTCTGGGGCGGCATGTCCTTCTGCATCCTCGCGGCGATAGTGCTGGAACTCACCGGAATCTTCCCGTTCCCCTGGTACCACTGCATCCTGCTCGCCGTCATAATGAACCTCGGCGGGGTATGCGGAGATCTCTATGAAAGCATGTGGAAAAGGCATTTCGGAGTCAAAGACTCCGGCCGCATCATCCCGGGTCACGGCGGAATGCTCGACCGTTTCGACAGCACCCTGATAGCCGTGCCGCTTGGTGCCATCTATCTTTCAGTCTGCGGCTTAATATGAAAATAGACAAGAATTCATACGGCACTCTCGCCCTGGTCTTCTTCATCAACGCGTTCATCATCTGGGCGGGCTTCCGCTTCGTTCCGGCAAAATGGGCAGGCTGGCTGATTGCGGCCGTGTTCTGGATCCTCAGCATATTCCAGCTCTCATTCTTCCGCGTTCCCGTGCGCTCGAAGGCCGGCAGCTCCAAGACCGTGAGTTCAGCCGCCGACGGAAAGGTGTCCATCGTCGACACCGTATTCGAAAATGAAGCGTTGGGAAGGGAATGCAAGCGGGTGTGCGTCTACATGGATTTCTTCGACGTGCACGCCAATTTCTGGCCCGTCACCGGCAAGGTAACCTACTACAAGTATCATCCGGGGGAGCATTTCCTGGCATTCAAGCCCAAGGCCTCCGAGGAGAACGAGCACAGCACTACGGTAATCCGCAACGAGGACGGTCAGGAAGTGCTTTTCCGCCAGATTGCAGGCACTTTCGCGCGCCGGATAGTATGCTACTCCAAGGAGGGGCTCGAAGTCTGCGCCGGGGAGCAGTGCGGCATCATCAAGTTCGGTTCCAGGCTCGACATCTATCTTCCCGCCGACGCCGAAGTCAAAGTGAAGGAAGGGGACGTGGTGCGCGCCGCGGAAAGCGTCATTGCGATTCTGCCATGATGAGCTCCAGCAGCTTCTGCGGAGCCTCCGCTTCGGGAACGTGCCTCATGACCGGCACGTTTTTTTTGTAGATGGACACCCTGCCGCCGCCTTCTCCGACATAGCCCCAGTCGGCGTCGGCCATTTCGCCGGGACCGTTCACGATGCAGCCCATCACTGCGATTACCAGTCCCTTGAGACCGGCGGTCTTCTCCTTCACCTCCTCGAATGCCTTCTGCAGGTCGTACATGGTGCGGCCGCATCCCGGACAGGCTATGTATTCGGGCTTGTAGAAGCGCCTGCGCGCCCCCTGGAGAATCTCGTCGGCAAGATAGCCGGCAAATTCGGGATCTATCCCTTCGCCGCCGCACTTTCCGGTGATGACCAACTCGTCGGCTTTCCCCTCGAGCAGGGCGGGCCCCCAGTCGCAGGAGGCGTCAAGAAGAAGGCAGCTGCGGGAGGGAGCGTCGTATACGGCGCTGACCTTTCCTTCATCCACGGAAGAGGACACGAGGGAAGACAGGAGAGAGCCTCTGTAGCGATCCGCCAGGTAACGGGCCACTGGCAGCTCGGCCTCGGGGTCTTCGGTAAGGGAAACCCGGACGGTATCGCCAATGCCCTGCGAAAGCACCGAAGCGCTGCCTATGCACGACTTGATGCGCCCTGAATCACCGTTGCCGGCTTCGGTGACCCCCACATGCAGAGGGAACACCACCCCTTTGTCCTCCATCATCCTCTCCAGCAGGCGGTAGGCTTCCGCCATGACCACGGTATTGCTGCTCTTCAGCGACACCACCACGTTGAAGAAATCCTTCCCGATGCACATTTCAAGCCACTCCATGGCAGCCTTGGCCATGCCGAGCGGGGTGTTGCCGTAAAGGCCGGTGATGTAGCTTCCGAGCGAACCGTGGTTGACGCCTATCCTGACTGCCGTGCCATGTTCGCGGCACACGTCCAGGAAGCGGGAGAACTCCCCGCAGGCCGTGGCATGGTCGGGATGGAAATTGCCCGGATTGATGCGCACCTTTTCGGCAACGGAAGCTGCTGCGATGGCAGTCCGGGACGAAAAATGGATGTCGGCTACCAGGGGAGTCCCGATGCCCCGGGCCCGCAGAGCGGCCTTGATGCGGGCGAAACAGTCCACGTCCTGCATGCCCGGGACGGTGATGCGGATAAGCTCCGCCCCGGCAGCCGCAAGCCTCACGCACTGCTCCACCGTGGCTTCCACATCGGAGGTGTGGGTGTTGCACATGGTCTGCACCACAATGGGATTTCCCGGCCCGATGAGGACGTCACCTGCCTTTGCCGTTATTCTTTTCATTTCCGTAAACGATTTCATATGCCTCCCGCTTGAGGTCCCTGCTCGTCTTGCCGCTGCGTTTCCCGAGCTGCAGGTGCACCCCGACGGTGGCGTTCAGGTCGAAGGGATAGGCGAAACGGTAATAGTATTTTGCCAGATCGCCGGGATTGGAGTTCGGCGCATAGATGCTGCCCCACGACCAGACGTGCCCGCCCACGTTGAAATGCAGTTCGACAGGGTCGAAAATCAGGGCGAAGCCTACACCTCCATACACCCCGTAATCCCAGCGGCGGTCGTAGTCGGCGAAGCTGCCTGCGAGTTCCTCGCTCACATAATCCCCGGTACGCTCTATGCTGAGGCGGTATGCCAGGTACGGCCCGGCGTTAAGCATCACCTTGAAATGCCCGCCGTCAACATGGCCGTGGAGCAGGAACGGAAGCTCCACCACTTCGTACCGGGCCTCCGTGGCACCCTCGATCCTGTGGGTGTAGTGGGTTTCGGGGTTCTCCACCAGCTTGTAGCCCTCGTGTCCGTATGCAAGACCTATCTGGAACCCGAAGTAGGGGAGGAAGCCGAACATCTTCATGTACTTGGTGTAGGTGACGGACATGTAATAGGGATTGTACAGCCAGGCCTGTTTCACCAGAGGATTGAAAAACATCCTGGAGAAGGTGGGGCCGAAGTTCACGCCTATGAGCGAATAGTCGTTGATGAGGCTCTTTTGGGGTACGGCCACCTCCACGGTATCCATCTGGAGACCCTCGAAGGGAGCTTCCTCCTGGGCGGAGAGGACGGTTCCGGACAAAAGCGCGGACAATATGAAAACCAGTCTCTTACTCATTTCCGAACAGTGCCTTTATGTCGATTTCCTGATCCAGGTCGGCAGACTTGGGAATGTTGAGGAACTTCTCGCCGGAAAAAAGGGCGAACTTCACCATTTCCGGCTGGCGGTGCTCCAGCAGGCTGCCGGTGTCCACCACGGAGTTCTCGTTGATGTCCGAAGTGATCCTGAGGCAGTAGCGGCCTTCCTTGAGGTAGGGGAAGACCAGGATGCGGTCGGAATTGACGACGAAGCTGCGGAGGGTTTTGGACATCTTCTCGTCAAGCAGCTCCACGATGTACTTGCCGTCGACTCCGGTGAATATGGCGTTGAGCGTGCTCAGGGTCTCGTCGGCGGGCAGGGACACCTTCACCTCGGTGCTGTCCGAATAGAAGCCGTTGACGTCCCTGAAAGCGCCCTCAGGGACTTTCAGGAAGTATTCATAGCCCTTCTGGAACTCTTCCCGGGGCATTATGGTGTAACGCCGCAGGTTGGTGCTGTCCCTCGTCACGTCGAAGGTCCCTAAGGCCTCCTTCTGCTTGGGACTCACGCTGCGCAGTATCAGGGAGTCGAAATTCTCGTAGATGATGGGGAATTTGAACTCAAGCTCGAAACCGTACTGCTCCACCCGGTCGCCTGAGGCGTCGAGCTTGTACACGCAGACGGTGTCATCGTGCTCGAGGTTGCGCCTGTTCCGGCGGGCATACTTTTTCTTGAGCTCGGGCTCGAGCGGAAGCTTGAGATGCTCCAGCTTCGGCTCGAGCAGGCCCAGAGAATCGGTCTTGCGGTAATTCATGAAAAGATGCAGGGTGTCGGGAGCCTCCTCCCGGGAGTTCAGCCATAGCTCCAGACTGTCCTGGGTGGCGTTGAACTGGGAGATGACCTCATCGGAGGCGAAGCCGCCGAACCAGAGGGAGTCGATCCATGCATAGGGGGCGTGGAAACTCACGTAGGCGGAGCGCAGGCCGGTACGGGCTTTGTCCTTGATGAACTGCCGGGTGGGTTTCTCCCGGAACAGGAGCAGCGTGTGCGCCACGCGCCGGGCCTCGCATCCGAGGGTGTCAGTCATGTCGTACTTGAGCAGTTCGGGGATGGAGTCGCCTATCGCCCAGACGGGATGCAGGACACTGTCACCGAAGGCGATGAGGTCGTCTTCGGGGTCGTATAGATTGTTGCCTGCGGCATCCTGCACGGCATAAATCCGGTATACCGTGTCCTGGAGGTACGGAAGCACGAAATAGCCCCATTTGTCGGTCTTGGAGGCGGCATCGGGGCGCCGCAGGAAGACCGCCGAATCGGAGTGGTCCCTGTACAGCATCACAGTGGCCCCTTCTACGGGGGTGAGGGTGTTGCAGTCAAGCACCGCGCCGGTGGTGAACAGGGTGTCAATGGTGTCGCCGGTCGAGAACACGTAGGTGAATCCCGGGAACTTGTTGCCCTCGTTGTTGTCCGACACCCCGTCGTTCAGGTCGAGCGTGTAGGTGGTGTTGGGGGAGAGCGGCTCCTCGAACTCGATGATGAGGCTCTTGCCCTTTATGCGGCTTTTGGGCCGCTTCGCCTGCGGCGGGGAGAGGAAGATGTTCTGCGCCTTGTCTATCTTGACGTATTCGTTGAAGGTGAAGACTATCTTTCCTTTCTCGAGCGGGAAGCGCAGCACTCCCGGAAGGGGCTCGATGTTGACGATGAGGGGAGGTATGGTGTCCTTCTTGCCGCCGGTGGGTGCCTGCGTGGTGTTCGCGCAGGAATGCGAGAACATCAGTGGAAGCAGCACCAGGGCGCTTGCAATCAGTGGAAGGAAACTGTTCTTTTTCATATGTCCGTCCTTAGTATCTCGGTTATGCCGTCTATCTTGCGGAGCGCTGAAATCATGGATTCGAGACTCGTCTTGTCCCTTACCAGCAGCTGGATGTACCCTTCGAACACGCCGTCCCGTCCGCCCAGGTGTATCTCCTGGATATTCAGGCCCATGTTCAGGGAAATGGTCTGCGTGATGGAGTTCAGCAGCCCCACGCGGTCTATCCCCCTCAGGGAAATTCTCGCCGGAAACTCCCTTTCGGTGATGGGCATGTCGGGCACTGCCACAAGCCGGTTCCCGTGCTTGCTGGCCAGGTTTTCGGCCACCGGGCAGGATTTCTTGTGAGCAATAATTATACCGTCATCCTCCAGGAAACCGATCATGGGCTCGCCCGGAATGGGCTTGCAGCAGTCGGCAAGCACGTACCGGCCGTTCCTCATGGTGGTTACGTCCATGCTCCTCAGCACGTTGCCGAAATCGTTCTGTCCGATGACCCCGAGCCCTATCCTGAAGAACAGCTCCACCTGGTCGTTCAGCTGGGCGTAGTCGAGGAACCGGCGGAGCACCTCGTAGCCGGGGGTGATGCCCGCCGCGTTCAGGCGGCTGTTGTAGATGTTCTCGCCGCGCTTCACTATGTTTTCCCTGTCGCTCCTGAAATAGTCCATCACCACGTTGCGGGCATGCCGGGTCTGGAGGAAATGCAGCCACTCTATCTTCGGACGGCCGCTCTCCGCCGTGATTATCTCCACCTGGTCGCCTGTCCGGAGCACATGCGAAAGGGGCACCAGCTTCATGTTCACCTTGGCGGCGATGGCGCGGTTGCCGATGTGGGTGTGGATGAGATAGGCGAAGTCGAGCGCAGTGGACCCGGCCTGGATGCTCCGCTGCTCGCCCTTCGGCGTGAACACAACTATGTCGGTGGTTATCAGGTCTTTGTGGATGATGTCCAGAAGCTCCATAGTGTTGGCGTCCTTGCTCTGCAGGATTTCCTGCACCTTTACGAGCCAGCGGTCCATGGAGGAATCGTTCTCGGAGATGTAACCGTTGTTCTTGTACGCCCAGTGGGCGGCGATGCCCCTCTCGGCGATGTCGTTCATGCGCCTGGAACGGATCTGCACCTCCACCCAGAAGCCCGAATGGCTCATGAGGGTGCAGTGCAGGGCCTCGTAGCCGTTGCTCTTGGGCGAGGATATCCAGTCGCGGTAGCGGTCCTGGCGCTGGCCGTACAGGCTTCCGAGGATGGAGTAGATATTGAAGGCTATCGCACGTTCCTTGTCGAGGGAGACGTTGCCGGGCTCGTAGATGATGCGGACGGCGTAGAGGTCGTAAATCTCCTCGAAGGGAACCTTCTTCGTGCGCATCTTGAACCAGATGGAATAGGGCGACTTGATGCGCTTCTTGATTTCGAACTCGAGGTCGGCCCGCTTGAGGGCGCCCTCGATGGGGGCGATGAAATTGTCTATCTCCCTGTCCCGCAGGGCCACGTTGCGGCTGATGCGCTCGGAAATCTCGCGGTAGGCGTCCGGCTCCTTGTAGCGCAGCCAGATGTTCTCCATCTCGCTCTTGATCCCGTAGAGGCCCAGCCTGTGGGCGAGGGGAATGAAGATGAACATGGTCTCGGAAAGTATCTTGTCACGCTTGTGCTCGGGCATGAACTCAATGGTCCTGCAGTTGTGCAGGCGGTCCGCCAGTTTTATGAGGGCCACCCTCACGTCGTCGTTCAGCGTGAGCAGGATGCGCTTGAGATTCTCGGCCTGGTTGCTCTCTATGCTGGCGCCGCCCTTGCGGTCCTGGTTGTCGAGCACGGTCTTGATTTTGGTGAGCCCGTCCACCAGCGAGGCTATCTTGTCGCCGAACTGGGCCCTGATGTCATCGACCGTATAGGCCGTGTCTTCCACGACGTCGTGCAGAAGGGCGGCGGAAATGCTCTTGTAACCGAGACCGATTTCGCCGATCACGATCTGCGCGACCTCTATGGGATGGATGATGTAGGGTTCCCCGGAACGCCGGCGCACGTGCCTGTGGGCACGGTTGGCAAAGTCGAACGCCTTCCAAACCACCTCAAGTTCCTCTTCGGAATGGCAGCGTCCGCGGGCCATCTCCTCAAGGGAGAGCCACTTCTTTTTGATGAGGGCGTAATCTTTTATGGAAAACTTCGAAAAACTCATTTGTCGGATTCCCACTCGTGGATGTGATAAACGTCTATATTCTGGTAACTGTAGGTGAGTTCGGCACCGTACATTATGATCTGCCAGCTGAAATTCAGCCAGATGAGAAACAGGGGGATGGCGGCCAGAACTCCGTACACGGCGTTGAGCCCGGCCACGAAGGTCTGGGTTTCGAGGTACAGGTACTGGAAGCCCACGAAGACAGCGGCGTCGAACACGGCCGCCTTCAGGGCGAATTTATAGCGCACCTTCACCGCGGGGATGAACTTGAACATGGCGGAGAGGGTGAACACCGCGATGACATAGAAGACCACCCAGCCGAGGACATGCCCGATGGCGCGCCATTCGGAAGTGTCGAGACCGATCAGCCTGGTGGCGTTGGTGGCAAATGCCAGGCCGTAGCCGAATATGAGCACGATGAAGGGGAAGAGGATCATCAGGCCCAGGTAGAAGCCGAAGCGGGCCAGGATGTTACGGGGAATCTTGCGTATTCCCCACACGTTATTGAACACCCTCTCGGTCTGGAACAGGAGCCAGAGCACAGCCCAGAGCAGCACGATGGCCGAAACCACGCCCACCGGGCCCGACCTGGCGACATCCACGATGTTGTTCGCCTTTTCCACCAGGAGGTCGGCGAAAGTGACGGTGGACGGGAGCATGCGGTAGATGAACTCGGTAAGCTTTTCGGAAAGCCCCAGACCGCCCGAAACCGCGAACATGAAGGCGAGCATGGGCACTATGGCGAGGGTTACGAAGTAGCTGAGCGCCACGCACTGAAAGCCGATATGGTTTTCCTGGAAGGTGTCCCATGTGATGCGGACGAGCTTGATGAAACGCACCACGCGCTTTTTGGCCCTGGAAAGGGGGCTGGTCTCGAGTGTCCACAGCTTGTCGGTGAACAGGTCCTTGAACTTGAAATCCGGTGCTGAATTCTCCATGGCCTAGAACAGTGTGGGTTCGTCGTCGAACAGCCGGCTCTCCGCCGCACCGGCGGGCAGCAGAGCCATGAAGGCCTTTTCGTCGAGTATCGGAACGTCAAGGGAAGCGCATTTGCGGAGCTTTTCGGGCCCGGGATTCTCTCCGGCCAGAAGGAAACTGGTCTTGCCGCTTATGCTTCCGGAATTTTTCCCGCCGTGGCGGGCGATGAGGGCCTTCATGTCGTCGCGGGAGATGCTGAAGGTGCCCGAAATCACTATGGTCTTGCCCGCGAGGGCCTCGGAAAGGGAGCTGTCCTCCCGCCCGGCGGAGAACTGGAGCCCGTGGGCGCGGAGCCTTTGTATCTCCATGCCGTGGCGCGGGTCGCCGAAATACTTCACAATGCTGTCGGCGATGACTTCGCCCACGTCGGGAACCTCGAGCAGCTGCTCCCTGGTGGCTGAGGCGACGGCGTCGATGCTGCCGAAATGACGGGCGACGGACCTGGCCGTGGTCTCGCCCACGAACCTGATGCCGAGGGCGAAGAGCACCCGCTCGAACGGGACCTCCCTGGATGTGTCGAGACTGGCCCTGAAGCGCCTGGCGCTCTTTTCCTTCCAGCCCTCCAGGGAGAGGAGGTCCCTCAGGGTGAGGTCGTACAGGTCGGCGGGGGTCCTGGCCAGCCCCAGGTCGTAGAGCTGTTCAACCGTAGCCTCGCCGGCAAGCACGTTCATGGCCCTGCGGCTCATGAAATGGAGCAGTTCCCCCTTTATCTGCATGGGGCAGCCGTCGGAATTGGGGCAGAACCACCGGGCCTCGTCCTCTTCCCGCACAAGGGGAGTGCCGCAGTCGGGGCAGACGCGGGGGAATTCGGGCCTGGAAGCACCGGGAGTGCGCCTTGAAGGCTCGACAGCGGTAATCTTGGGGATTATCTCCCCGCCCTTTTCGACATATACCCAATCGCCTTCGTGGAGGTCGAGGGCAAGCATCTGGCCGGCATTCACCAGGGTAGCGCGCTTCACCACGGTGCCGCTGAGCTGCACCGGTTCGAGGTTGGCCACGGGGGTGACAGCTCCGGTGCGGCCCACCTGGTAGTCGATGGAAAGCACCGGGGTGAGGGCCTGCTCGGCCTTGAACTTGTATGCGACTGCCCAGCGGGGCACCTTGGCGGTATATCCGAGGGCGCGCTGCGCAGCCATTTCATTTATCTTGATGACTATTCCGTCGGTGGCGAAGGGAAGGAACCTGCGGTTAATGTCCCAGTGGTCGATATATTCCCGGATGCCGGCGATGTCATGCACCAGCCGCCTTTCATCCGACACGGGAAGGCCCCACGAGGCGGCCGCGCGGAGAGCTTCGTCGTGGCTTTCGAAATCCAGCCCGCTCTGGGCCGGGATATGGTACAGGGTGCACATCAGAGCGCGCCGGGCCACTTCTTCGGAGTCGAGCAGCTTGAGGGAGCCCGAAGCGGCGTTGCGGGGATTGGCGAAGGGAGGCTCCTCGTTCGCGGCCCTTTCAGCGTTAAGAGCGTCGAAGGCGGCATAGGGCATGAGCACTTCGCCCCGGATTTCAAAATCGTCGGGGAAATCGCCATGTAGCCTGTGGGGGATGTTGCCAATGCGGCGGGCGTTTTCCGTGACGTCGTCGCCCTTGATTCCGTCGCCGCGGGTAAGGGCCCTGTAGAGAAGCCCGCCGCGGTAGGTAAGGCATATGGCAGTGCCGTCGAACTTGAGCTCACAGCAGTACGAAAAGCCTCTCTCGAGGGTTTTCTCGGCCCGGGCGGCGAATTCCTCCACCTCCGAAACGGAATAGGTGTTGGCAAGGGAAAGCATGGGGTAGCGGTGGGGCCTCTGCACGAAACCTTTCTGGAGATCGCTGCCGACCCGCTGGGTGGGGGAGTCGTCGGCCCGGAATTCGGGCCATTCGGCTTCGAGGCCCTCCAGTTCATGCATCAGGGTGTCGAACTCGTAGTCCGACATCGTGGGCGCATTGTCCACGTAATAGCGGCGGCTGTTCTCCCTGAGAACGCCCCGCAGTTCCTGAATTCTGGCCTGGGCTGCTTGCTTTTCCATAAAACTTACAAATATAATATAAATTACGGATGAATCCACCTTCTCCGGGCTTCAAATGTAAAACTTGCCCCCCGCTGTGAAGGTGGCGGTGAAGGCATTTGCGAAACTAAAATTAATTTGGTATATTTGTGAGATTTAAATATTTAACAACAAAATATGAAAGACTCAATTCTCATATTGTGCGGCGGCGGTCCCGCCCCAGGTATGAATGCGGTGGTGTTTACCATTGCCAAGACCTTTATGTTCAGAGGATTCCGCGTAATGGGCCTGCATGGCGGCTACAGCGGTCTGTTCTCCAAGAATCCGCAGTACGAAGACCTCGACTTCCGTCACGCGGACGCCTATTTCAACAGGGGTGGCAGCTATCTGGCGATGAGCCGTTTCAAACCCAGCCAGGAAGACTTTGAAAAGAACTTCAATCTGAGCCTGTTCACCGAAAACAACATAAAGCTCCTGGTGACCGTCGGCGGCGACGACACCGCCTCCACCGCGAACCGCATAGCCAAGTTCCTCAGGGAAAAAGACTACCACATAGCCAACATCCACGTTCCGAAAACCATCGACAACGACCTGCCGCTGCCCGGCAACGCCCCCACCTTCGGTTTCAATTCCGCACGCGACGAGGGCGCCCACATCGCCCGCACCATCTACGAGGATGCCCGCACCGCCAGCAGCTGGATGCTTATCAGCGCCATGGGCCGCAGCGCCGGCCATCTCGCACTGGGCATAGGCGAGGCCACCCACAGCCCGATGACCATCATCCCCGAGATGTTCGACCGCACCAAAATCACGCTCGACAAGATCGTCAAGCTCACCATATCCTCAATTATCAAGCGCAAGACCCTCGGCATACCCTACGGAACCGTAATCATCGCCGAAGGCGTCTTTCACGACCTCGATCCCGAGGAAATCAAGGCCACCGGAGTCAGCATGACCTACGACGAGCACGGACATCCCGAACTCGGCAAGATAAGCAAGGCCGTCCTCTTCAACGACATCCTCGCTCCCGAGCTCCGCAAGATCGGCCTTTCCGTCAAGATGCGCCCGGTCGAAATCGGCTACGACGTCCGCTGCGTGGATCCCGTCGCCTACGACCTCAGCTACTGCACCGAGCTTGCCATGGGCGTGTACGACCTCTACTCCAAGGGCGAAACCGGCTGCATGGTCTACATCGACCCGGTCGGCGACTCGCATCCTCTCTACCTGAAGGACCTCCAGAACGCCGAAGGCAAGATTCCTCCCCGCCGCGTGAACATCATGGGCGGAGTTGCGCAGAACTACTACAGGTACATCTGCCATTTCATCACGCCCGCCGCCTACGACTCTGCGCGGGAGTATGTCCCCAATCCCGAAGAATACGATTTCAGAAAGATACTCAACTGGGAATAACCATCTCTCTTTAAATAACTTACAAAATGGGAAAATTCATCATCAAAACGAGGAAGGACGGACAGTTCCAGTTCAACCTCAAGGCCGTCAACGGCCAGGTCATCCTCACCAGTGAAGCCTACAAGGCCAAGGATTCCTGCCTTGCAGGCGTCGAGTCCGTAAAGAAGAACGCCCCCGAGGACAAGCGTTTCGACATCCTTACCGCCAAGAACGGCAAGCCGTACTTCAACCTCAAGGCCGCAAACGGCCAGGTCATCGGCACCAGCCAGATGTACGCTTCAATGGCGACCCTCAAGAACGGCATCGCATCCGTGAAGAACAACGCTCCCGACGCCGAGATTATCGACGAAACCGAATAATCGACGCATCGAAGGCCTCAGCGGCCACTTTCACATTGCCATCCTGCATCGCTGCGGGGTGGCATTTTTCCTTGAGCTCCGGCGGTAGGAATATTTCGGCCACGGCCTTTTCGTGCGAGAAATTGCAGAAGACGAGCCAGGCTTCGTCGCGGCTGTAGCGAAGGAATGCGAAATGCTTGTCGGGATTGAAACCGGGGGATTGCCCGTTGCAGTAGCACAGGTCCCATACCTGCAGGGCGTGCATATCCGCAACGTGCCCGAGGATGTCGCGATAGCGCGCCAGAACGCGGTTTTCCTCCCGGGGCAGACGGGCTTTCCTGCCGCTCAGCTTCGCCCACAGGTCCGACAGGGTGCGGACTTTCACGAAATCGAAGATGCTGGTGCGGCCCTCCGCGCCTTCGGCTGCATCTTCGCCCAGTTCCTGCCCAGCGTAGAGCATGAAGGAAGCCTCGTTGTAGAGGGCCGCGAAGGCGAGCGCTGCATATCCCCGCTGCGGACTTGACGCAAAATACGGGCTTGAGAGGCGCTGTTCGTCGTGGTTCTCCAGGAAATTCAGCATGTTCGGCTGCAGGTCGGAAAGCCTCTGCCAGTTGCGGGTGAGGGCTCGGGCGCTCTCGCGGCCGCTCAGGATGTTGCGGACGCTGTCGTAGAAACCCGACTTGTCGTAGAGCAGGTCGAAGCCCAGATCGCGGATATAGCGCCTGTAATTGCCTGTTTCGTAGGCTTCGCCTATGAACAGGAAATGCGGATGACGCTCCTTCACTTTGGATATGAGCCATCCGAGGAATTCGGGCGGCACCATCTCCACCATGTCGCAGCGGAACCCGTCGATGCCCATGTCGGCCCAGAAGAGGGCGATTTCCAGCATGGCCTCCCATGTGCCGGGAGCGGAATAGTCTATTTTGCGGGTGTCCTCCCAGTCATAGTCGTACCAGCCGCAGGTGGGAACGTCCTTGCAAAGCGCCCCCACATGGTTGGGGACGAAGTCGCACAGGACCTTAAGCCCGGCCTTGCGGGTGCGTGCGACAAGGGCCTTGAACTCCTGCATGCGCCTGCGCGGATTCTCCGCCAGATAGGGGTTGACGTCGTGGCAGTCGGCGATGGAGTAGGGCGACCCTGCGTTCCCCTTCACGAAGGGTTCTCCCATGGAATGCCTGATTACGCCGGTATACCATACGGCATCCGCCCCGAGACTTTTCAGATACTCGAAGGAAGGCGTCTGCCAGTCATTGAACTTGCCGTTTCCCCACAGACGGGGCAAAACCTGATAGATAATCATTTACCTACGTTTGAATTCAGACAGGGTGATGGCGGCGGCCACGGCCACGTTGAGCGATTCGGCAGTGGGGCCGGCCGCAAATGAGGGTATGGTGAGCCGGAAGGTGATTTCCCTTTCCACGGCAGGGGAAATGCCGTCAGATTCGTTACCCATGACGATGAGGCCCTCCTTCGAAAGGTCTGAGGAATAGATGTCACGTCCGTTCAGAAAGGTGCCGTACACGGGAAGCGAAGCCGCCGCAAAGCTCCTGCATAATTGAGGTAAATCGCAGTATATCAATCTTTTGCGGAAGATGGCGCCCATCGAGGCCTGGATGACTTTGGGATTGAAGACGTCCACGGTATCGGGCGAAGCGTACACGCAGTCCACTCCGAACCAGTCGGAAAGACGGAGGATGGTGCCGAGATTGCCCGGGTCCCTCACGGAATCGAGGGCCAGGCACGTTCCGCCGGGAAGTCCCATACCGGACGGGGAGGGCATGCGCACTACCGCAAGCGAGGGCGGGGGAGTGCTGAGGGAACTGATTCTCGACATGACGGCCTCGCCTACGTCGTCTTTCCTGACCAGGCAGACCACTTCCATGCCGGAAGACAGCGCCTCGTCCACCATCTTGTCGCCTTCGACCACGAAGAGCCCAAGGGCATCGCGGAATTTCTTCTCCTTCAGGCTCCGGATCCGCTTGATTTCCATATTGCTCAACATACAGGGGCAAATTTACAGTATTTTTCTTAAATTTGTAGGACTTATGAAGCGTCTGTTACCTGTTTTGGCCATTTCCCTGCTCGCCGCGGCATGCAGCACCACCCGTGTGCTGGAGGAAGGGCAGTACAGGCTCACCCGCAACGAAATAGCCATAGAAGGCGGTTCCCCGCTGAAAAGCTCCGACGTCAGTTCCGGCATCCGCCAGAGCGCACAGGGCTGGAATCCCTTCATCTGCGTCTACAACTGGTCCAAAAAAGACGGTCTCTGGCACAAGTTGGGAATCGCCCCTACGGTGTACGACCCGTCCGAAGTCGAGGCTTCGGCCGAAAACATCGCGAGCCGCCTGGGCTACCTCGGCTACTACAATTCCACCGTCACCGCAAGCGAAAAGCCCAAGGGAAAGAAGATGCACGTGAAATACTCCGTGCATCCGGGAAAGCGCTACATAATAGACAGCCTCAGCTTCGACATTCCGCCCGACGGCACCTTCCCCGCCGACTTCAACGCCGACACCGCAGCAATACGCAAGGCCATCCTGGGCAGCTATCTTTCGGAGGACATGCTCGAAAAGGAGAGCGTCCGCTCCACCTCGAGGCTGCGCAACCTGGGCTATTTCGACCTCTCCAAGAACAACTATTCATTCGAAGCCGACACCCTGCAGGACGGCACCGCATCTCTGGTCTACAGAGTGCGCGGATACACCCGCAGCGAAACCGAAGCCTACGACAGGCCGCTCAGCCGCTACCACATAGGCAAGGTGGAGGTCACCCGTCCGCAGAGCCTTCAGTTCAGTGACAAGGTTCTCAGGGGTCTCACCACCCTGCGTCCCGGCCAGCTGTACAGCGAAGACAACGTGAACACCACCTATGCCAGGCTCTCCGCCGTCAGGGCTTTCAGTTCCGTGAATATCGCCATGACCCCTTCCGACAGCAGCACGGTAGACTGCGACATCACCCTGCAGCAGTCGCCGCAGCAGGGGTTCAAGCTGAATTTCGAGAGCTCCACCAATTCTTCCGGCCTGTTCAGCATATCCCCGAAGCTGTCTTTCTTCCACAAGAACATCTTTCACGGAGGGGAATGGCTCAACCTCGGCTTCAGCGGAGAATTCCAGCGCAGGTTCAGCGACGGTACTTCCGCCACCGAATTCGGCACCTCCGCCGGCATCAGCATCCCCAGATTCCTGGGGCTGCCCTACGAGGCCTTCCCGGGCCCCCGCATTCCCCGCACCGAGGTGAACTTCGCCTTCAACTACCAGGACCGTCCCGAATACAACAGGCTGGTCGGCTCCACGGCCTTCGGCTACTCCGCCAACATGGGGAAAGTGTCGTACCAGATTTACCCGGTTCAAATCAACTACGTGCGGCTTTTCGACCTCAGCGACGACTTTGCCCGCACGCTGCAGGAATACCCCTTTCTGGCATATTCCTACCAGAGCCACTTCGACGCCGGAATGGGCTTCACGCTCTATTACAACACCAACACCGACATTGTGCCGAAAGATTCCTACCTTTCCCACAGGCTCTCCATGGACCTGTCGGGAAACGTCCTGAGCCTGTTCAACTCCATCCTTCCCGCCGACCAGAACGGATATTATACCATCTTCGGAGCACCCTATGCCCAGTATGTGCGTGCTGAATACAGTTTCGCCAGGGCCTGGAAATACACCGAGAAACAGTCGGTCGCGGTCAGGTTCCTGGCCGGGGCCGGCTACGCCTACGGCAACAGCGACGCGCTGCCCTTCGAAAAACAGTTCTATGCCGGAGGCGCTTCAAGCATGAGGGGCTGGCAGGCGAGGTCGCTGGGGCCCGGTCCCGAGCTCATGAATCCCGCATTCTCGATTCCCAGCCAGACAGGCGACGTCAAGCTCGAAGCCAACCTCGAATACCGGTTCAATGTCATATGGAAACTCGAAGGCGCCCTGTTCACGGACGTCGGAAACGTATGGTCGCTGGAAGACAGGGGGCCGGACGGAGGTACATTCCGTTTCAACGACTTCTACAAGTCGCTCGCGGCCGACTGGGGGCTGGGAGTCAGGGTGGACCTCACCTTCATCCTCCTCCGCATCGATTTCGGCATGAAGCTGTTCATTCCTTCCGACTCCGAGGAAAGCGGCCGCTTCAACAGCCCCCGCAACTGGCTGAAGGGCGGCAACAACGCCATTCACTTCGGCGTGGGCTATCCTTTCTGATTTTCCTCTGAATCGCCGGGCCCGTAATACTTGGGCCAGCACTTCTCGAGATAAGCCTTGAGACGGTCTTCGTGGGCGTTTTGCTGGGGCTCATAGAAAACCGAACCCTCAAGGCCCCGGGGAAGGAATTCCTGGTCGACGAAATTGCCTGAATAGTCGTGGGCGTACCTGTAGCCGTCGGCATAGCCGAGGTCTTTCATGAGGTCTGTGGGTGCGTTGCGAAGATACAGGGGAACAGGCGCCGCGGGATTGTCCTTGGCAGCCTGAAAAGCCTTCTCGAGGGCCATGTAGGCTGCATTGCTCTTGGGGGAGGAGGCCAGATACACGGTGCATTCCGCCAGGGGGATGCGCCCTTCCGGCATGCCGATTCCGTGCACCACCTGGAAGGTCGCATTCGCAAGCAGCAGGGCGTTCGGATTGGCAAGGCCCACATCCTCGGAGGCGAGGATGCAAAGCCTGCGGGCGATGAAGAGGGGATCTTCGCCGCCGTCGAGCATGCGGCACATGTAGTAAAGCGCGGCGTTGGGGTCGGAACCCCGGACGCTCTTGATGAATGCCGAAATCAAGTCGTAGTGCATCTCTCCGTCCTTGTCGTAGATGGCCACGTTCTCCTGCAGGCACTCGGTCACCAACTTGTTGGTAATCACGATTTCAGTCTCTCCGGAACGGGAGTCCGCCACGATTTCGAGGATGTTCAGCAGCTTTCGGGCGTCGCCTCCGCTCTGGCGGAAGAGGGCGTCCGTTTCCACTACGGAGATTTTCCTTTCTTTCAGCAACACGTCTTCCCTCAGGGCCCTGTCTAGGAGCAGTTTGAGGTCGGGAGCGTCCAGGCTCCTCAGCACAAAGACCTGACAGCGCGAGAGGAGGGGAGTGATGACCTCGAAGGAGGGGTTCTCGGTCGTGGCGCCGATGAGCACTATGATGCCGCTTTCGACGGCTCCGAGCAGGGCGTCCTGCTGAGCCTTGTTGAAGCGGTGGATTTCGTCTATGAACAGGATGGGAGCCTTCGCGCCCGAAAAAAGATTGCGGCTCTTTGCGGAATCTATCACGTCGCGGACGTCCTTGACACCGGCGCTCACCGCAGAAAGGGTGAAGAACTGGCGGTCGAGAGTTTCGGCGATGATGCGGGCGAGAGTGGTCTTGCCGACACCCGGAGGGCCCCAGAGTATGAACGAGGAAAGATTGCCGCTTTCAATCATGTTCCGCAGTATGCAACCCTTGCCGACAAGGTGTTTCTGCCCCACGTAACCCTCCAGGTTGCGCGGTCTCATCCTTTCGGGGAGGGGAGGAAGCATTTCGTTCATATCACATTGATTTTAAGGAAGAATAACAAATTAGTTAAAAGTATTAACATTTTTGTTAACCCCTCTTTTCGCCTATATTTTCCGAATGAAGCAGCGGCGGCGCTTGCACCAGTCGGGATTGAAGGGCTCAAATTGCTTCTGTACCTTGATGTTGGTCTCGAGTTCACCGTTGCTCTCGGCCCATTTGACTCCCATCGCCTGATATTTGTGGAAGATGTCGGCGATGAGCACTGCATTCACGCCGAGGTTCTGGTATTCCGGCTTCACTCCTATCAGCAGGAGCTCCGCTCCGTCGGAATGCTTGATGAAGAGGTCGTGCAGCAGATGCCACCAGCCGAAGGGGAAAAGCCTGCCCCGGCTCTTTTTAAGGGCGCGGGCGAGGGACGGCATCGTGATTCCGAAGGCCACAAGTTCCCCCTTGTCATTCTCGACCGCAGTGAGATAATGCATGTCCAGGACCTTGAGGTAGAAGCCGATGTAGCGGTCGGCCGTTTCCATGGGCAGTTCGGTGACGTTGTAGAGGTTCTTGTAGGTTTCGTTGTCGAGCGCGAATATCTTGTGGGCGTAGTCTTCCTCGCGGATTATCTTGCGGGTGAGCTGACGCAGATGGAGATTGTTGCGCTCCAGCACTATCTTTTCGAGCCTTTCAATCTTGTCGGGAAGCTTTTCGGGAATTTGCACCCTGAATTCCAGCCAGTCCACGTCTTTCTGCAGGCCGAAGGCCTCGAGGTGCTTCTGGTAGTAGGGATGGTTGTAAATCTGGGGCATGGTGCTCTCGCGGTCGAAGCCCTCGATGAGGGTTCCTTCGGGATCCATGTCGGTGAAGCCGAGGGGCCCCACCATCTCTTCCATGCCGTGTTCGCGGCCGAACTCCAGCACTTTGTCGAGCAGGGCACGGGAAACTTCCTCGTCGTCGATGAAATCTATCCAGCCGAAGCGCACCTGCCTGTGGTTCCACTGTTCATTGTTCATGTAATTCACGATTGCGGCGATGCGCCCTGCCTCGGAACCGTCCTTGTAGGCCATGAAGAGCTTGTAGTCGCAGAAATCGGCGGCGGGGTTGGTCTTGCGGTCCAGAGTATCCATCTGGTCGAACACGAGGTAGGGGACATAGCAGTCGTTGTGCCGGTATAGCTTTTCGGGGAAATTGACGAAACGGCGCAGTTGGGAACGGGTGGTTACTTCCTTGATTTCAACGGACATAAGAGTTCAGGTTTTGTTATGCCCGTAAATTTAGTTTATTTCAACGAAAAAATCAAATTGTTATAATCGGGAAATATGATTATATTAGTGCTTCGAAATGAAGGCACGTTCACTGGCAGTTTCCCTGTTCCTTGCCCTGGCGCTGTGCCAGACGGCGGGAGGGCAGGTCAGATCGCTCGGCACCTGGCACTCCCGCAAGGGAGCCGGCCTCACCATGCAGGTGCCCGCGCGGCACCCGGGGGAATCCAACACCTTCACCGTCTACGCCGAACTCGGCGACATCTATGCAGGGCATCTCGAAACTCCCGGCGGCAAATTCGTCTTCTCCCACAACATAAGCATCCTCTCCTTTGAAGGAGTGCAGGAAGGGGACATCTCCCTGTTCGCCGGCGCAGGCGCCTCCGCCGGTTGGGTAAAGGACTACGGCCGGGAGGGATTCGGCATGATGGCGGCGGTTAACGGCAGTTTCGGGGCCAGCGCGGCCTTCACCGCAAACCGCATCCATGTCTCGGCCGGCGTCACCATCGAGGCCGGTCCGTGGCTGCAGAAGACCGGCGACAACTACAGCGTCTCCCTGTACCGCAACGGCATCTACCGGAGTTTCTATCCGTATATATCCATTTCCTACCTGTTCAGATGAAAAAGCGCTCCGCCATATTGCTCATTCTCCTGCTCTCCTGCAGCCTCTCCCAGGCCCAGGGGCTGCGCTCCGCTTTCCGCTGGGGCCTGGAATGGGGCTATGGTGCAAGCGCATTCAGGTACTGGTCAAACAATTACCTCGATGCCCAGGTGAGCTACCGTATCTGGGACGAGGGGCACGAATTCGCCTTCACCCCCAACGCCTATGCCACCCTGTATGCCGGAGCCGACATCGGCCGTCACCTTAATCTCTCGCTCTATTCGGGCACCATGGGCATCTACACCGACAGGCAGGTCATTCCCGTCGGGCTCCGGGCCACCCTGGCCTTCAGGGGCAACGACAGCGGAGGGGCGCTCGCCTTCCTCGGGGGAGGGTTCTGCTTCCCCGGCCTGTCCTTCTCGTCTCCGGGGCATTACCTGCAGATCGGGGGAGGGTACAGGATAAAGCTCGGAAGCGTCATGGACATGGACCTGCTTGCCCATCTGCGCACCTGCGACGACCATCCTCCCATCTGGGACGAGGAGGACGGCGCATATGTGCAGGACGGCAACATCCGCAAGAATCTTGCGGTGTACAGTTCTTTCGAGCTGGGAGTGGCTATAAGCTTCTAGAACAAGGCGGATACCCTGTTGATGATTTCGTCGGCAGGCAGGTCGGGGTCGATTACGAGATCGGGCTCCTTGAGCACATAGCCGCGGCCCATGGCCTCCATGAATCCGCCGCCGGTGGCGTTCAGCATCACCAGGTCTTCTTTTCCCACCTTGCCTTCGGCTACGGCGGCGGCAAGCGCCTGCACGGCCGTGGCGGCGGCGGGGTAGAGGAAGGTGCCCTCAAGCTCGCGGAAACGCATGATCCAGTAGACAATCTGGTCGTTGGTGGCCAGGAAGGCGTCGCCGCCGCTGTCGGAAAGGGCGTCAAAAAGGCCTCCGGCAAGACTGTAAGGCGGTTTACGGTTGCTGAGCACCTTGGCAAGTATGGTTTCGGCCTGACGGCGTCCGGCCTCGGGTTCGAGTTCGGCAAGTTCGCGGCGGCCCGACTTCCATGAGTCGTAAAGCAGGGTGAAGGGGGCGTTCTGACCGACGAAAATTTTCATTTTGTTCGATCCGAACCGCCCGTCCCCGATGAGCCTGAGGTTGTTCTCCCATGCTGCGATGGCGCCGGTTCCGGAGCCGACAGCCTGGAAATAGGCATCGGGGATGCGCCCCGTCTTTTCCACGGCGCTGAGCAGGGTGGTGCCCATTCCGTCGCGCCTGGCAATGTTTTTGGCGCCGCCTTCGGCAAAGTAGCGGCTGCCGTCCTGGCAAAGTTTGTCTCCGAGGCGGATGGCGTCATAATAGTCGCAGCCGTGAGGCACAGCGACAAGCTTCACGCAGGGGTTCAGCTTTCTGCGGAACCACAGGTCCTGCTGGCTGTCGGAAGGGATGCACACCACGATGGGAATGTCGTTGTCGGAGCACACCTGGGCGAAGGCGCGGGCCGTGTTGCCGGCGCTCTGAACCACGAGGGTGCGCTTTTCGCCGCGGGGTATCCTCGCCAGCACGCTGTAGGCCTCGGTCTCCTTGAAGGTGCAGGTGCCCATTCCGGCGCCGATTTTGGGGAACCAGCCCGAAAAAGTGATATACAGGTTGTCCAGACCCAGATGCTTCCCGAGGCCCTTGCTGTGGTATGTGACAGGGGCGTGGGAATTCTTGAGCGTACGGAGTACAGGCATCCATTCGGCATAGCGGTAAAGGCCGTCGAGGTCGTCGCGGGGAGTGAATTTCTTGTTTGCGTACACGGCCCTCACAAGGGAGGGGGAGTCTGACTCGGGATCGGCAAGAGTCCATCCGCGGTCTTCGAAAACGCGGCCGCTTGCCACGTTCACAAGCTTGTACTCTGTAGGTTTGAACTTCATGATTGCAGGGTGTTTACATTTTGATGAAAAGCCATGTCATATAGGCGGCGAAAAAGAGCAGCATCATGATGCCGTCGCCGCGGCTGATGCGGTCGCGGCGGCCCGTCTTGACGCTGACCAGGATCAGCAGCGCGCTCAGCGCTAGGGCGGCCATGTCCACAAGGTTCATCCCATCGAAACTCATGGGAGAAATGATGGCGGAAGTGCCGAGTATCAGCAATATGTTGGAGACGTTGCTGCCCAGAATGTTGCCCAGGGCCATCTGGCTGCGGTGCTTCACGAGGGCGACTATGCTGGTGGCGAACTCGGGAAGCGAGGTGCCCATGGCCAGGACGGTGATTGCGATGAACTTGTCGCTCACACCCAGGGCTTCGGCAATCTTTTCGGCGTTGCCCACGAACAGGTTGCCGCCGAGTATAAGGCATCCGAGCCCCGCAAGCACCATTATGACGGCCACCCACACCGGATAGAGTTTTCCCTCTTCCTCCGCATCCGCAGCCGGCTCGGGCTTGTCGGAGACGAAACAGGATATGATATAGACGATGAACAGGAGCAGGAAGACAAGCCCCTCGATGCGGGACAGCCCGTCTGCGGCCCCGAGGCCGAAGAGTGTCCTGCTCATGCCGAGGATTATCAGCAGCAGCGTGACACCCACGGTGATGGGGACGTCCCTCCTGTGATTCTCGGGCGTCACCGCAATGGGAGAAGCTATGGCCGATATCGCGAGAATCAGCAGCACGTTGAAAATGTTCGACCCCACCACGTTGCCTATGGCTATGTCGGAATTGCCCTGAAGGGCGCCCGTAACGCTTACCACGAGTTCCGGCAGGGAAGTGCCGAAACCCACGATGGTGAGGCCTATCACGAACTCGCTCACGCCGAATTTCCTCGCAACCGACGATGCACCTTCAACGAGCACGTCGGCACCCGCCACGACCATGACCAGGCCAAGCACCAGCAACAATATATATGATACCATCAGTCTTTCCTTATAAGTTTGCACACATTCTCGACGTGCTGCGTGTGGGGGAACATGTCCACCGGCTGCACGGCGACGATCGAATAATCGCTGCAGAGTGCCGACAAATCCCGTGCCTGAGAAGCCGGATTGCAGCTGACATATACGATTATCCGGGGTTTTGCCTTGAGTATGACCTCTGCCACGTCGGGATGGATTCCGGCCCGCGGAGGATCCAGTATGATTACGTCGGGACTTCCGTGAGCGGCGATGAAACCGGCGTCGAGGACATCTTTCATGTCGCCTGCATAAAATTCGCAATTACTTATGCCATTGGCGATTGCGTTGACTTTAGCGTCCTCGGTGGCCTCTGTCACATATTCTATCCCTATCACTTTGGCGGCATTTCGCGAAACGAACTGGGCGATGGTCCCAGTGCCGGTGTAAAGGTCGTAGACCGTCTCTCTGCCGGTGAGGGCGGCATATTCGCGGACCACCCTGTACAGGCGGCAGGCCTGCTGGGTGTTGGTCTGGAAGAAGGATTTGGGGCCTATCCTGAAGCGCAGGCCCTCCATCTCCTCGTAAATCGCATCGTCTCCCTTGAAAAGCAGGGGAGTCTGGTCGGAAATGCTGTCGTTGACCTTGGCGTTTATGATATAATAGAGAGAACTTATCTGCGGGAATTCAGCCGAGAGAGCCTCCAGGAAGGGCACCCTGCCCTCGAAATCGCAGGCGAAGCACACTATCGCCATGGTACCGCCGTTCTCGGTGGTGCGCACGAAAACGCTGCGGAAGACGCCGGTGTTTTCGCGGATGTCGTAAAACGGAATGCCGTTGGCTAGGGCATAGGCCTTGGCGAACAGGCGGATGGAATTGGAGGGTTCGGGCTGCAGATGACAGAGCCTGAGGTCCAGCACCTTGTCGAAGTATTTGCCGACATGGAAGCCCAGGCCGCAGCGTTCGGCAGGGGAGAGGGCGTCAGGGTCTTCACCGTCCAGAAACCAGCGCCTGCGCGAAGCGGTGAATTCCAGCTTGTTCCGGTAGAAACGGGTTCTTTCCGACGCGATAACAGGCTGAATTTCAGGCACTTGCAGATGCCCAATCCGGACCAGCTGGTCGTAAACCTGCTGCCTTTTGGCCTCCAGCTGCATTTCGTAGGGCAAAGGCTGCCACTTGCAGCCGCCGCAAACTCCGAAATGCTCGCAGAAAGGCTCCAGACGGTGCTCGGACGGTTTTTTGAGGGCCACTATGAAGCCCTCCATGAAATTCTTGCGTTTTTTAGTGATACGCACGTCGACGACGTCGCCCGGTACGGCGAAGGGCACGAACACGACCTCGCCGTCAGGAGTGTGCCCGAGGGCTTTGCCTTCCGCCGCGACCGCCTCGATTACGAGACCGCTTATTACGAGATCCAGTTTTTTTCTCATTGCAAAATACCTGAGGCAAAGATAGTAAAAATCTCCAAGAGGGGAGATTTTAATATATCCAACTTAACATAATATAAATTGTGTAACAACAACCGTCGACGAGGATGGTGAAAGGACTTGCGAAAGAAGAGTAATTGTAATATATTTGTGGCAAAACGACAATAAAACAGTACGATATGAAAAAAATCGCGTTAATGCTGGCTCTCAGCCTTCCCGTAGTCTTTACGGCCTGCAATCTCGACCTCAACCTTGAAGACCTCGTCGGAGACCTCCTCGGAGACGTCACCGTAACCGCACCCGGCACAACGGGAACGCTTGACAACGAAGAACTGTTCGGCACCATCATCAGTTCCACCGTCAAGCCCCAGCCCGAGGGCAAGTATTTCGCCGAAGGCGACCTGGCGATGACACTCACCTGCACCGACAAGATTCAGTTCACTCTTCCCACGGACGCCACAGGCAATGACATGATCCTCAATTTCGAGGGCGTTCCCTCCTTCATGAATAATTCTTCTTCCTCGTACCAGCTTGGCGACGTCTGTCTGGTGCTTGATGTCAAGAACGGTATCGACGCCGACGTCATCGTCTCCTTCAAGATTTTGAACACCGACACCGGCACCGACGTGGACGCTGAATTCACCCTTCCCGCCGGCACAGAAAAGGCCGATCTCGCATTCTCCGCGAAAGGCCCCTTCTACGATGAGGAATACGTGCTGGGCTCCCTTGCCTCCGTCCTTTCCCCTCTTCCCGCATCCGTAAAGGTGCATGACTTCAAGTTTGCCGACCACAACAGCAAGAGCCTCACGAAGGCTGCGGCGGGCAACATCGAATTGTCTTCCATGATGATTGTTCCCCTGAGTTTCACGAAGGGCTCCAAATTCGTCGTGTCCTCGACTCTCGGCAACATGGGCATAAAGGTCGATCCGGCCAATCTTAAAGGCTTAGGGCTCAAGAAGTTAACGGCTCCCGCCAACATAGTCAACACTACCCCGTTCGACATTACCATCGTTTCTGCCGGCAGCGGTGCAAGCGTTTCATTCCCCACCATCAAGGCCGGTTCCATAGCCAGCCCCACCACCACGACCGGGCAGATTACCGTCGACAACTCGAACGGCGACCTCTACGAAAACATCGGCAACATAGCTGTAACCGTTACCGCCACCGCAGCCGAGGAAGTCTCTCAGATTAACAAGAACCAGAATATTGTAATTACCTGCGAGGAGTATTCAGTGACTGTTTCAAAATAACTCAACTTTCGCAAGTCCTTTTCACTGTCCTGCCGGCAAGTGCGGCAGTTTTTCAGATGCGAAACTAAAAAAAATAATCACCAAGTCTCCAGTTTGGCCACTACGGGATTGCCGTAGATGTGCCAGAAGATATCACGAAGAGCGTCTCTGTCGAGGCGCTTTTCAAGTTTACCAATCTTGTGCTCGGTATACTCCTTGAAGGCCGCGAGGTCTTCGGGCGTATACATTTCGGCAAAACGGTCGGTGCCGGTCATGAGGTCGTAGCCCATGTAATTGGTCTTCCAGAGCTTGTAGCCGTCGATGATGTGCCTGTCCACGCAGCGGCGTATGGCCTGGTAGCGGTCGTTCTTCTCGTACCAGCTGGCGCGGATGATCTCCACGTCGGAAATGGGCTTGCCTATGCACAGATGAATGCCCCCCTTCCACTGGCGTATGCCGGTCAGGATGCTGTGGAGGTCTTCGTTTTCTTTCTTGGTATAGCTGCCCGTCATCTGCTTTATGAGGATTTCCCGGGCCTTGCGGGAGTCGCACGGCTCGTATTCGTAGGAGATGCTCATGGGCACTATGTTGAGGGCCTTGAAGTCGTTCTTGAAATCGCCCGTGCCTGAGAGGTCGAACATCTTCAGGATGCCCTGCTCGCTCACGTCCAGGCCATTTTTGGTGCGTCCTTCGCGCTGCGCTATCCACACCGAGGCCTTGCCGGAGGTAATCACCATGCGGATGTAGCGGCTGAGCAGCTGCGAAGACAGGTACAGTTCCCTGGCGGATATGCCCCTGATGACCTTAATCATGCGGTTGCTGCGGAGAAGGTCCTCGAAGGTCCGGCTCGTCACGAGGTTGCTGCCAACGCATATTTCAGTCATGGGAAGCCCCTCATTGAAGAGAGTCCATTGCGTAAGGGCTGGATCCAGGATAATGTCGCGGTGATTGGACATGGCAAGGAACTTCCTGTCCCCCGCGATGTTTCCGACTCCCTCATAAGTGAAACCGGAGGATGTGGCGTCCACGACGGCAGACACGACCTTGCTCATGACGGTGGTCTGGAAGTCGTCGATGTTCTTCACGGACGAGAGCATGCTGCTCAGGGTATTCGCCGGAAGGTCGGGAAAGAGGTATTTGGTGATCGCCGGGAGTGCCGGGTGACGGGAAAGGCGTTTCAACGCGGCTACGGCTTCCTCGTCGTCATAGGGGCTGATGCTTGCGAATTCCAGGTCTGACATGGCGGGAAATTATTTTTTATAAAGGAGCGAACTGTCGCCGTAACTGAGGAAGCGAAAATCGTGCCCCAGCGCGTAATCGTAGATAGTTTTCCAGTCCCCTCCCACAAATGCCGAGACCAGGAGGATGAGAGTGCTCTCAGGCTGGTGGAAATTGGTCACCATCATGTCAGTCACACGAAAGGTGAAGCCGGGCACAATGATTATTCTCGTGCCAACTTTTAACTCCTGCAAATTATTCTTTTCAAGATAGTTAATGATTCCGTCTAAAGCATCACTTAAGCTATATGGATAATCTCTCTCATAAGGCGCCCATTGCTCCGTGTCTTCGGGCTCCCCTTTTTCGATGCAGCTCACTCCCACATAATACAGGCTCTCCAGGGTGCGGACCGACGTAGTGCCGACGGCGATGACCTTCCGGCCTCCCGAGCGGAGAGCCCTCAGGAAAGCGAGGCTGGTCACAAAGGGTTCGCGGTGCATGGGGTGTCCGGCTATGCTGCTGCTCTTTACAGGCAGGAATGTACCGGCTCCTACATGGAGACAAATAGTTTCAGTATCAATACCTTTAGCCCTTATAGCCTCAAGTACTTCTTGAGTGAAGTGAAGGCCGGCTGTAGGAGCGGCCACAGAGCCTCTGTACTCGGCGTAAACTGTCTGGTAGCGCTCAAGGTCAATGGCCTCCGTCTCCCTGCCCAGATACGGCGGAATCGGCACGCTGCCGCAGAGTTCAAGCACCCTGGAGAAGGACTCCCCTCCCTCCCATGAGAACTTCACGGTGCCGGTACGATCTTCCCTCGAGAGCAGTTCAGCAGTGAGATGCATGGCCTCCAGCTCGCTCCCCGCCGGACAGTCGAAAGAGAGCAAATCGCCCTTCCAACGCTTTGAATTGCCTATTACGCACTTCCAGCTGCAGCTTTCACGGGAAGCGAAAGCAGTATTGTATTCCACCGGATCCACGGGCTCGAGACAGAAGATTTCGATGTGTGCTCCGCTCTCACGTCTGAAGAACAGCCTGGCGGGAACCACCTTAGTGTCGTTGAAAACCATGATGGCACTCGAGGGCAGAAGGGAAGGCAGTTCGCGAAAAACCCGTTCGGAAACGGAACCGTCCCTGTAAACGAGGAGTTTCGATGAATCCCTCGCAGGCAGGGGATATTTGGCAATCCGGTCTTCAGGGAGCGGATAATTGTAATCAGCTATTTTGATGTCGGGTATCACGTCACAAATATAGTGTTTTTGAAGGACTAATCGAAACCCCCGAATCGAATAACTTTTGTAAAAAACATATTGGTAAATTGTAAATTGACAAAAGTTTTCAACAAAAAGCCGGGCCAATTAACAAATATTTCATAAGAAAATTTTATGGTATTTTTAGTAATATATTAATATGTTGATAATCTGAAATTTAACTAATAATAATGAAAGTTTCAGTAAAGCTTGTTCGGCGCGGTTTTGCGACTTCGGATGAAACTCCCCCGTTTTTCAGTAGTTTGAAATATATTTAATTCATTTATTATTAGATGAGTAAATACTTAAATCTAAAATTAAATTATAGGTATTTCGCAAGCCCTCGTGTAGATTTGTCAACAAACAGCCCTGTCAACAATGTTTGTTTCTTTAAAAATCTTTTACTACATTTGTAAACGAATGGTAAACATTTATGATCTCCATGAACAAGCGTCTTCAACAGTTTTTGTCGGCCGAAAACATTTCCCAGGCCCAGTTCGCCGACACGATCGGGGTTGCGCGCGCCAGCGTGTCCCATATTCTCGCAGGCCGCAACAAGCCGGGTTTCGATTTCATTGAGCGCATGTCCAGGCGCTACCCTGCCCTGAACCTCGAATGGCTCATCACCGGAAAGGGGAAAATGTACAAGGGAGACGCCCCGGAAGGCATTCCGGTGCTGGATCTCTGGCAGGATGAGCCCGACGTGGCCGCGGACTCCCCCGCAGCGGTTCAGCCTGAGAGCGAAACAGCTGAAAAAACCGAAAGCACAACTTTATCTAAACGGCAACAACCAATTGTAAAACAGCGCTCTATCACAAAGATAACCGTATTCTACGACGACGGTACCTATCAGGAACTCAAATAATTTCCTATCTTTGCATCCGTCATGCACAAAATAGGTCTGCGGTTTCTGAATTACAGCTATTTGGCCAGAGGACTGACCCGGGTCATCCACAATGCGGATACTCCCGAGCTTTCCACCGAGGTCATGGACTTCCGCTTCCGCAATCCAGTCGGGGTTGCGGCGGAATTCGACGCCACCGCCGAATTCCGCAGGGTCTTTTCGGCCCTGGGCTGTTCTTTCGAGTTTATAGGTCCGCTCTCCTACGGGGGCAAAAACGACATACGCTCCGCCGTACAAAGCCTCAAGCGCCCCCTTCCCCTAAGTGTTCCGGTAGGAATAACAATCACCAAAAGGGCTGAAAGCACCACCGAGGACGAAATCCAGAAAGACTTCCAGAACGCTTTCGAGTATGCCTACGATTTTGCGGACATGCAGATTCTCAACTTCTCTGATGAAAGCGTTGGTTCAATTCATGAACTCGATTTCATTCAAGGAATTACAGATCCGATTCTCAATACCCGCTTGAGCTACGAAACAATGCGCCCCGTGCTCCTCAGGCTGTCGCGTCTGCTGGGCCGGGAAGAACTTGAACCCATCCTCGACTACTGCCTTATGAACGGAGTGGACGGCGTAGTCGCGACCGGCGGTGCAAGGCAGCTGGCCGCAATAGACGAATTCACCAAGGGGAGGTTCCCCGTGGTCGCCCTGACCGACATGCGCAAGGCCTCAGAGGCGACGGATCTGTTCAACGCCGGAGCATCCCTGATAGCCCTCGACGCTTCCTCGGGACAATTCAACCGCACGCTTCCCCAGAAAATACTTAAAACCCTCAAAATCAAATAGATGGTTACTGCCGGCATTTGCACGATAGGCGACGAAATCCTCATAGGACAGATCGTCGACACCAATTCATCCCTCATCTCCAGGGCCCTCGGTGACATAGGCGTCAAGGTCGGGGACATGATTTCCATCCCCGACGACCGCAGCCAGATCATCCGGCGCCTAGAAGAGGAACTTTCCAGGAACCGGATAGTCATTTCGACGGGCGGGCTGGGGCCCACCAGGGACGACATCACCAAGGACGCCCTGGCAGAACTTGCCGGGAGCCGCAGCTACGTGCGCCACGAAGGCCAGGAAAGGCTTGTATACGAAATGCTGCATTCCAGGGGCCTGGACGTGCTGGACATCAATCTCCGCCAGGCCGACGTCCCCGAAGGCTGCGAAGTCATAGTGAACAGGCGCGGCACCGCCCCCATCATGGTTTTCCGTTTCCCGGAAGAACGTTTCGGCCACCCGGCCGCACTCTACGCGATGCCTGGTGTCCCGTATGAGACCGAGGCCGCCCTCCCGGAAGTCATGCAGGACATACGCACCCACTTCCCCACCTCCGACATATACCACAGGAGCCTGATGGTCTACGGTCTGGCCGAATCCGCCCTTGCAAAGATCATTGAACCCTGGGAGGACGCCCTTCCCGAAGACATGCACCTTGCCTACCTCCCCAACACGCTCACGGGCGTGCGCCTGCGTCTCTCGATATACGGAGGCGACAGGGAAACGGAGGAAAGGCGCATTTCCGCCCAAATAGAGGCCCTCAAGCCATATCTTGGAGACAGGCTCTACTCTCTCGGGGACGACACCATGGAGGCCGCTTTAGGCCGCATTCTGCGCGAAGGCGGCTACACCCTCGCGGCTGCGGAATCGTGCACCGGCGGAGAGATCGCCCATCTGCTCACAACTGTGAGCGGTTCTTCCGACTACTTCCTGGGAAGCGTAACGGCATACTCGGCCGAAGTCAAGGAGAAAGTCCTCGGGGTTCCCGCCGGGGTGATAGCCGAAAAAGGGATAGTAAGCAGCGAGGTCGCGGCCGCGATGGCCGAAGGTGCCAGGGCCCTGTTCGGGAGCAGCTTCGCCCTTGCCACCACCGGCTGGGCCGACTCCTCCGGAGACGAGCACGAACCAGCAGGAACGGTATGGGTGGGAGTGAGCGGACCGGCCGGAACAGTTACCGAAAGATACCGCTATCACAACGACCGCAAGCGCAATATCGAGCGTTTCGCAGCCTCTTCGCTCGATACATTGAGGCGTTACATAATTAATATGCCAAAAGATTGTAAATAAACGAGTAAAACAAATTTGTTTTACTATGAAACATTTTTGTTTCGCCAATATATGTAAACTATAATCCTTTCTTATATTGACAAGAAGTTATTGATTGACAACAACTTATAAAACCTATCCGAAATGATCTACTTCATTCTGACTTTGATGGCCATCGGAGCCATAATAGGTCTCGTTTTCGCCAGAAACGGAGAGGAAAGCGAGAGTGCCTGGAGGGGTGCCAAGGGCGGTCTCAAGATTGGATGCGGGTGTCTCACCATCATCATCCTGCTCTTCCTGCTGTTCGCCGTCATGGTTTTCGGAGGAGCCATCACGAAAGTATCCCCCGACCAGCTTCCAGCCCCCGGGGTCATCGAGCACATACAGAATATCTAGCCTTCCTCTATGGTGACGGTCACTCCGGGACGGCACTCCCGGAGGAGCCGGAGCATCTTTGCCCGGGCTATGCTTATGCAACCCGCCGTGCTCCAGTGGTCCGACGCCCTGCAGTGGAGGAAGATGGCGGAACCCCTGCCCCACTCCGGAGCGTCCGCATTGTAGCCGATGAACATGGCATGGCGGTACTGCACCGGATAGTCCGCCAGACGCTCGCTCCGTGGCATGGAGGCCGATTCGTCTTCAAGCTCCACCCAGCGGTTGTAGCTCTCCTTCTCGCCTGACCAGAAGGACAGGGGGCCTATCTGCCTGTATTCCATCGCAGTGCCAGGGTTGCGCCCGGTTCCGAAAGCGAGAAGCAGGGGGAAAGTTCCGACCGGGGTGCACCCGTCACCTTCGCGCTTGTCGGAAGTGAAGCCGTTCCGGCCGTAGCCGCAGTAGGTTTCGAAAACCAGGGCATCGCCTTCCCAGAAGCTGAGGCGGTGCCCCTTTACTTTTATGAATTGCCCTTTCATGCGTCAGTCATTGAGCGTCATCCATTCTTCGGTCCGGATTTCCGAATCCCGCTTGAGGGTGAGATACTCCCTGGTGAGTTCGATGATGTCATCGCCGGCACCGGGTGCGGCAAGCACTGCCTCAATCTCTTTCATGCGTTTTTCGTCCTTGGCTATCTCCTTCTCCAAGAATTCGATACGCTGCCTTTTCTTTTTCTCTTCTTTAGATTTTGCCTTAAGCTCGGCAAAACTCTCCTGCCCACCTTCCTGCTGCCTGGCGGCAGCGGACGGAACGCTCCTTTCGAGTTCCCGGAGGGTGTCTATCCTGAGCTTGCGGAGAAAATCCTGCACGCCTCCGAGGTGCTCCTTCACCCTGCCCCCGCGGAACTCGTAGACCTTGTCCACCAGGCCGTCGAGGAAGTCGCGGTCGTGCGAAACCACGATCACCGTGCCGTCGAAGGCCAGGAGCGCCTGCTTGAGTATGTCCTTGGAGGCGATGTCCATGTGGTTGGTGGGTTCGTCCAGGGCAAGCACGTTGCGGCTCTGCAGCATGAGCCTCGCCATTCCCAGACGCGCCCTTTCGCCGCCGCTGAGCACGCTTACTCTCTTGTCGATGTCGTCTCCCCTGAAGAGGAACTGGGCCAGGAGGTCCCGGAGCCTGGTCCGCATTTCAGCGGGACAAATGCGCTCCACCGCGCTCCAGACAGTGTCTTTCGGGTCCAGCACATCTTCTTGGTTCTGAGCATAATAACCCAGGTTTACATTATGTCCGACTTTAGATTCTCCCGAGAAGGGTTCCAACTCCCCCGCTATCACCCTCATGAGGGTGGTCTTGCCCTCGCCGTTGCGGCCGACGAAGGCCACCTTCTCTCCCCGGCGTATCTCCACGCAGGCATCGGAGAAGACAGTCTTCCGGCCGTCGGCGGAAAGGGGATCGGGATATCCGGCCGAAAGAGCGGAACATTTGTACACCACGTCGCCGGTGCGGCTTGCAGGGGGGAACTTCACGTGCAGGGTGGCGTTGTCGGTTTCGTCTATCTCGATGCGCTCCAGCTTTTCGAGCGCCTTGATGCGGCTCTGCACCTGGTTGCTCTTGGTGGGCTTGTAGCGGAAGGTCCGGATGAAATCTTCCGTGCGGGCTATCATCTTCTGCTGGTTCTCGTAGGCGGCCGTCTGCTGGGCTATGCGCTCCCTGCGCAGCTCTACGTATTCCGAATACGGCACCTTGTAGTCGTAGAGGCGCCCCAGCATTATCTCGACGGTGCGGGTCGTGACCCCGTCGAGGAACTTGCGGTCGTGCGAAACCACGAGTATCGCCCCTTTATAGGCCCTCAGATAGTCTTCCAGCCATTCGATGGACTCGATGTCCAGATGGTTGGTAGGCTCGTCCAGGAGCAGGAGAGAGGGCTTTGCGAGCAGGATCTTGGCCAGCTCGATGCGCATGTTCCACCCCTGGGAGAAGGTTTCGGTGGGGCGGTCCATCTCTCCGGGCAGGAATCCCAGGCCGCGGAGTATCTTCTCGGCCTCGCCCGGGAGGGCGTCGGGACAGGACTTCCTCACTTCCCCGAGCACGCTCAGTCCCCTGCCGTGCTCCATGATCTGGGGCAGATACCCCATAGTCTGTTCCCTCGGCATCTCGATGCGTCCCGAGTCGGGCTTCTCGAGTCCTAGGATTATTTTCATCAGAGTACTCTTCCCCGCCCCGTTCCTGCCGGTGAGGCCGATCTTTTCGCCGTCGGATATGTGAAACGAAACCGCATCCAGCAGCGTGAAACTGCCGAATGCGACCGTAAGATTGTTTATGCTTACCATGTCAGTGCGAGAGCCGTTCCATCAGCGCGGAGAGGACTTCGGGGCAGCGGACCGGGCGACCGGTGGCGGCAGAAAGGAACCCGAGCGTTATGACAGCCTCGCAGCAGAGCTCTTCTTTTGCATTGAACATCTGCTGTTTGACAAGTATCTTCGCAAGCGGGACTTCAGGTATCTCGGCGGTAATCCTCACCACCTCGCCGCTGACTGCGGGACGATGGTAGCGGATTTCCGCCTTGACCACCGGAAGGAAGATGCCGTCCTTCTCGCACTGCTCCAGGGGGTATCCCCACGACTCCATCATGTCGTCGCGGGCGCTCTCGAAATAACGGAGGTAGTTGCTGTGGTGCATCACCCCCATGTGGTCGCAGTCGTAGTAACGGACCTTTATCCTGTCTTCGAAGCGTATCATTTTCGGAGGGCGGCAAGGGATTTCTCGAGAGCCTCTATGCGGGAAAGGGCGTCAGCTTCCTTCTTGCGCTCCCCTTCCACCACGGCGGCGGGAGCATGGGCAATGAAGGAGGCGTTGCCGAGCTTCTTGCGCACACCATCGAGGAAGCCCCTCTGATGCGCGAGTTCAGCTTCGAGGCGGGATATCTCCCCGCCCTGGTCCACGAGGCCGCCCATGGGCACGCTGCACTGAACGGTGCCCACCAGGAAGCTGCTCACGGGCCCTTCGGGGGCGCCTTCACATACCTTGACGTTGGCTATTTTCTCCAGCACCGGATTCAGTTCGGGAAGGGTCTCCCCCGCCACGTAAAGATCCAGCGTCTGTTTCGGGGTTATCTGCTTCTGCGCCCTGATGCCGCGTACGCCGGCAATGATGCCCTGGGCGGTCTCGAAGGCTTCGAGAAAGGCGCGGTCGACGGGACCCGCGACCGGGGTGCCCTGGAACATGATGGTCTCGCCGTCATGACGCTTTTCCATGCTCTGCCAGAGTTCCTCGGTGATGAACGGCATCACGGGGTGGATGAGTTTCAGGAGCTTGTCGAAGAAGGTGACGGTGGCGTCGAAGGTGCGGCGGTCCACCGCCTCGCCGTAGGCGGGCTTGACCATCTCGAGGTAGGAGCTGCAGTAGCTGTCCCAGAAGAGACGGTAGATGGCCATGAGGGCGTCGGAGATGCGGAATTTCGAGTAGAACTCCTCTACCTCGCCGATGGTGCGGGAAAGCAGGTTGTCGAACCACTTCACCGCCACGCGGGCGGATTCGGGCTGGGAAGCCCCGTCGTCCACCCTCCAGCCGCTCACGAGCCTCCAGGAGTTCCAGATCTTGCCGCAGAAGTTGCGGCCCTGCTCTATCATGCTCTCGTCGTAGAAGATGTCGTTGCCGGCGGAAGAGCAGAGCAGCATGCCTATGCGCACGGCGTCGGCGCCGTATTTGTCGATGAGCACCAGGGGGTCGGGGCTGTTACCGAGCTGCTTACTCATCTTGCGGCCGAGCTTGTCGCGTACTATGCCGGTGAAATACACGTTGCGGAACGGCACGTCTCCCATGAATTCGCCACCCGCCATGATCATGCGCGCGACCCAGAAGAAGATGATGTCGGGGCCGGTCACCAGGTCGTTGGTGGGATAGTAATAAGAGAGGTCGCGGTTCGGCTTGTGCCCGGGATGGCCCGGACGGTCGGGATCGAACACGCTGATGGGCCAGAGCCAGCTGCTGAACCAGGTGTCAAGAACGTCCTCGTCCTGCCTGAGCTCAGCTTCCGTGATGCCGGGCTGCAGCACGCGGGCTGCCGCAAGGGCCTTTTCGGGAGTTTCCTCAACCACGAAACGGCCGTCGGGAAGATACCATGCGGGAATGCGCTGCCCCCACCAGAGCTGGCGGGAAATGCACCAGTCGTGTGCGGTTTCCATCCAGTGGCGGTAAGTTGCGCGGTATTTGTCGGGAATGAGTTTGATGCGTCCGCTTTCCACGCAGTCGAGGGCGGCCTTGGCCAGGTCTTCCATGCGGAGGAACCACTGGGTGCTGAGCTTGGGCTCTATCACGGCGTGGCTGCGCTCCGAATAGGCTACGGGAGAGGTGTAATCTTCTATTTTTTCGAGATTTCCCTGCTCCCTGAGCATCTTCACCACGTTCTCGCGGGCGACGAAACGGTCCTGCCCGACGCACACCACAGCCTTTTCGTTCAGGCAGCCGGAGTCGTCGATGATTTCGAGCACGGGCAGATTGTGCCTCATGCCGATTTCGTAGTCGTGGGCGTCGTGGGCCGGAGTGACCTTGAGGCAGCCGGTACCGAACTCCATGTCGACGTAGTCGTCTTCAATGACGGGGATTTCCCGGTTCACGAGGGGTACCAGCACCTTCTTGCCGCGGAGCCAGGCGTGGCGTCCGTCGCCGGGATTCACGCAGATGGCCGCGTCGGCCATGATGGTCTCGGGGCGGGTGGTGGCTATGGTGAGATACTTTCCGCTGCCGTCGGAGAGGAAATACTTCACATGGTACAGATGGCTCCTGGTCTCCTGGTGGACAACCTCCTCGTCGCTCACGGCGGTGTGGCCTTCAGGATCCCAGTTCACCATGCGCACTCCCCTGTAAATCAGGCCCTTGTTATACAAATACACAAAGGTGGCCGTAACCGCCTTGTTGAGCGCGGGCTCCATGGTGAACCTGGTGCGGTCCCAGTCGCACGAGGCGCCGAGCTTGCGGAGCTGGTTGAGGATTATTCCTCCGTGCTCCTCCTTCCACTCCCAGGCGTATTTCAGGAACTCCTCGCGGGAGATGTCCTTCTTCTCGATGCCCATGCCCTTGAGCTTGGCGACCACCTTGTTCTCGGTTGCGATGGAGGCATGGTCGGTGCCGGGAACCCAGCAGGCGTTCCTGCCGTCCATGCGCGCCTTGCGCACCAGAACGTCGTTGAGCGTGTTGTTGAGCACGTGCCCCATATGGAGTATGCCCGTCACGTTGGGGGGCGGAATCACTATGGTGTAGGGCTCTCGGGAATCGGGTTCGGAATGGAAGAAGCGGTTCCTTATCCAGTAGGCATACCACTTGTCTTCGACTTCGGAAGGGTTATACTTGGCAGACAATTCATTCATAGGATGCAAATTTAATCAAAAGCTCGTAAACTTTGTGCACGGGAAAGCCCATTACGTTGTAAAAAGAGCCTTCTATCCCCGTGCACGCGGCATATCCTATCCATTCCTGGATGCCGTAGGCGCCTGCCTTGTCGAAGGGGCGGCAGGTATCCACATAATAGTCGATCTCGGTGTCGGCGAGACTGCGGAACGTGACAAGGGTGGTGTCGGTGACCGTCTCCTCGTGGAGGGGGTCCCGGAAGGTTACGGCCGTAATCACTTCGTGGGTGCGGCCGCTCAGGGACCGCAGCATCTCCACCGCCTCTTCCCTTCCGCGGGGCTTGCCCATGATGAGCCTGTCCAGCAGCACCATGGTGTCGGAGGTGATGAGAATCTCGCCCTTTTCGAGGGGACGCCAGAAGCCGTGGCTCTTTCCCCGGGACATCAGGGCCGGAACCTCCTCGTGCGGGGTCGCGGGGCCGAAGGATTCGGTATAGCCGTTTCGGGTGTCCACTTCGAATTCGACGTCGAGCCCCGAGAGGAGTTCCCTCCTGCGGGGCGAACCGCTCGCAAGTATCACCCTCTTGCCGTGGAGGTCCATTTCTACGACTTGGCTCCGCCGGGGTTGAAGTCGGCCAGGTTGAAGGTGCCGCGGGGCTGCTCGGCCACTATCTCTATCTTGCCGAACTGGTTCTCATATTTGCCGATGTTCTCCGCCAGCGCGTTCAGGAGCCTTTTGACGTGCTCCGGGGTCATGATTACGCGGCTGCCCACCTTGGGACCGGGAAGCCCCGGAACCGCCGTTGCGAAGTCGAGGATGAACTCGCTGCGGGAGTGGGAGATGATGGCAAGGTTGGAATAAAGACCGCCCGCTATGGAAGGGTCGATATTGATGTTGACTTTCTTTTCTTCTGCCATGGTGTTGTTCTGTTTCATTAATTAGAGTACAAATATACAAAAATAATAACCTGCTTCAACACTCCCGCCGCTTCGCGGCCCTATTCAGGGCAAAGTGAACTTTTAGCGATCAGGACCCAAGATTCGGAGCGAAGCGACCAAGCCCCCTCTCAAGGGGGTTTGGGGGTTGTCATCAATCCACTACCAAAAAAGCAACGAGGAATCGTTGCTTTTTTGGTAGTGGGTAGGAGAATCGAACTCCTATTGCGAGATTGAGAATCTCGAGTACTAACCGTTATACGAACCCACCGGTTGTGATTGGGGACTGCAAAGATAGGTAATTTTATTTAACTCCCAAATATTTTTTGAGCAATTTACTTATCTTTGTGACATGAAAACTGGTTCGAAAATTCTCCTTTGGGTAATCGTGGTCCTGCTTCTGGGCCTGGGCGTGTTCTGCTACATTCATTTCTGGTTCAAGTGGGGTGACGGCGTAAAGGCCGGAAACCTCAACCAACTGGTATACAAGGGCTGGATATGGAAAACCTACGAAGGCCGCATCATCATGTCCGGCTTCAAGAACGAGAAAAGCCCCAACGGCACCGGCCTGCAGAGCAACGAATTCACCTTCTCGGTCGACAGGAAGGCCGTCGGCTACAGGCCCAACGGTTCCGTCTACTCCGTCGCCGACTCCCTGATGCGCTGCAGCGGCAAGAACGTCCAGGTACGCTACAGGGAATACCGGGGCGCCCTCCCCTGGAGGGGAATGCAGCGTTATCTGGTCTATGACATACTCTCCGTAACGGAGCCCGTTCCGACCACCACCATCCCCGTAGAAACCGAATAGCCCATGAAAAAAATGTTCATTTCAGCGGCGGCGGCACTGTCGCTCGCCGTCTGCGCGCATGCTCAGGAAGTGATAGCGGTCTCCCCCGCCGCCAACCCGGAGGGCAGGAAACTCACCATGCGCGACGCCTTCCGCAACCGCAGCGTCTATCCTTCAGTCAAGCCGTTTTACTGGACCTCGGGGCATGAGCTCTCCGAAAAGCCGGGGCCGGAGCAGCGCACGGAATGGAATCTGCCCGCCGGAGAGGCCGAGGGAATCGTTTACGGGCAGACATACTCCCGCAACGAGTTCGGCATCGAAACCGGCGTATTCCCCTCCAACTCGGGCGCCTTGCTGGCGGTGGTCCGCAAGGACGAGAGCGCGGTCGCCGAGTTTCCCCTGCTGGACATAAGCACCCGCACCGGCAGCCTGATGAATATCCGCTACCCCATGAACGGGCTGTCCTCCGAAAAGCTCAGCCTCTGCATATGCGACACACTGGGTAATGTCCTCCGGAGCATAGTCCCGTCCGAATTCACGGAGGAGCGCTATCTTGCAGGCATTACCTGGAGCCCCGACGACAGGTACGTCTTCATCCAGGTGCTCGACAGGGAGCAGCACAACCTGGTACTCAACATGTACCGGGTTTCCGACGCCGCCCTGGTGCGCACACTCCTCGAGGAGCACAACGACGCATGGGTGGAGCCCCTCGATCCCCTGTACTTCCTCGAAGGCAGCTGCGGGGAGTTCCTCTACCGCACCGACAACCGCGACGGCTACAGGAACCTCTATCTCTGCGACACCCTCGGCACCGTGAGGCGCCTCACCTGCACCGACGCCGACGTCGCCTACGCGGGCAACGACGGCCGCTACGTCTACTACACTTCCGCGGAAGTCTCCCCCGTCGAGAACCATCTTTTCAGGATGGAGATCAAAAAGCACCGCAGCGTGGCGAAGGCCCGTTTCGGCAAGCCGGAACGCCTCACCCCCGAACCGGGCTGGCATACGGTGAGCATAAGCCCCGACTTCACCCGCTTCCTCGACCGCTGGAGCAGCTGGAACGAACCCGGCAAGCTCGCGCTCAGGAACACCGACGGCAGTCTCTGCGAAATCCTTTCAGAGTCGCCGGATCCGCTCTCCGGCTTCGCCCTCTGCGAAATGGAGTACGGCACTGTGCCTTCCGCCGACGGCGCCTTCCTCAACTACTACCGCCTCTACAAGCCCCTCAATTTCGACCCTTCAAAGCAGTATCCACTCCTGGTCTATGTCTACGGAGGTCCTCATTCACAAATGGTTACGGGCTCCTGGCGGGGCGGAATCCGCATGTGGGAGATGCTCATGGCCCAGAAGGGCTACGTGGTTTACGTGCAGGACAACCGCGGCACCCAGAACCGGGGCGCGGCCTTTGAGAAGGCCATCAACCGCCGCTGCGGACAGGCCGAGATGGCCGACCAGATGGTGGGCATACGCGCCCTCATGGAGCAGCCGTGGATAGACTCCTCAAGGGTGGGCGTGCACGGCTGGAGCTACGGCGGGTTCATGACCATTTCGCTCATGACCAATTACCCCGACGTGTTCAAGGCCGGGGTGGCCGGAGGCCCGGTAATCGACTGGCAATGGTACGAGGTCATGTACGGCGAGAGGTACATGGACACGCAGGCCACCAACCCGGAGGGCTTCGCGCAGACCTCCCTCATAAGCAAGGCAGCCTGCATCAAGGGCAAGCTGCTTATCTGTCAGGGTGCGGTAGACAACACCGTCGTATGGGAACACAGCCTCAGCTTCGTGCAGAAGTGCATAGAGGAGAACGTCCAGCTGGACTACTTCCCCTACCCCATGAGCCAGCACAACGTCTTCGGCGACTGGAGGGTGCACCTCTACGACAAGGTCACGGCCTATTTCGACGACTGGCTGTAGGATTTATTTGAGTACTCCCAACTCCTTTCCCACCTTGATGAAGGCCGCGATGGCCTTGTCGAGCTGGGGACGGGTGTGCGCGGCGGACAGCTGCACGCGGATGCGGTCGAGCCCCTTGGGCACCACGGGATAGGTGAAGGAGGTCACGAAGATGTTCTCCTTCGCCATTGCCTTGGCGAAATTGCCGGCAAGGATGGGATCGTAAAGCATGACGGCGCAGATGGCGCTCTGGGTGGGATGGATGTCGAACCCTGCGGCAGTCATCCTGTCGCGGAAATAGGCCACGTTCTCCTGCTGGCGGTCGTGCAGTTCGCTGCTTTCCTCCATCATCCTGAACATCTCTATGCCCGCGGCGCAGATCATGGGCGGCAGCGAGTTGGAGAAAAGATAGGGACGGCTGCGCTGACGGAGCATGTCGATTATCTCCTTGCGGCCGGTGGTGAAGCCGCCCACCGCACCGCCGAAACTCTTGCCGAGCGTGCCGGTGTGGATGTCGATGCGGCCGTACAGGTCGAACTGCTCGGCGACGCCGCGGCCGGTGGGACCGACCACTCCGGCGGAATGGCTTTCATCCACCATTACGAGGGCGTCGTACTTCTCGGCCAGTTCGCATATCCTGTCCATGGGGGCGACGTTGCCGTCCATGCTGAAGACGCCGTCGGTGCAGATGATGCGGAAACGCTGCGCCTGGGCCTCCTTGAGCTTTTCCTCGAGATCTGCCATGTCGGCGTTGTTGTAGCGGTAACGGACAGCCTTGCAAAGCCTTACGCCGTCGATGATGGAGGCGTGGTTGAGGGCGTCGGAGATGATGGCGTCGTCTTTGGTGAGGAGGGGTTCGAAGACTCCGCCGTTGGCGTCGAAGCAGGCGGCGTAGAGAATGGTGTCCTCAGTGTGGAAATAATTGCTGACGGCTTTCTCGAGCTCTTCGTGAAGGTCGCTCTTGCCGCAGATGAAGCGGACGCTGCTCATGCCGAAACCGCGCTCGTCCATTGCTTTCTTTGCCGCCGCGATGAGACGCGGATTGTCGGACAGTCCAAGATAGTTGTTCGCGCAGAAATTGAGAGCCTTGCTTCCGTCAGCCAGGGTTATCTCAGCGCCCTGGGGCGAACAGATGGTGCGTTCGTGCTTGTAGAGGCCGGCTTCTTCGATGGACTTGAGTTCGCCCTGAAGATATTCTTTGAATTTTCCGTACATTTTATGAATTAGTTTTAGTTTTGTTACAAATTTAGTAAATTTGCTGAACTTTTGAAACACTTGTACAAATAATAACCAACATTCCAAAGACTCCTTGCTGACAAAATGAAAAACGTACTGGTTATCGGCTCGACGGGGCAGATCGGCTCCGAGCTGACAATGAAACTCAGGAAGATGTACAATGGTTCCATCGTGGCCGGATACATCCCCGGTGCAGAACCCAAAGGCGAACTTCTGGAAAGCGGCCCGGCAGAGACTGTCAACGTCCTGGACGGCAGGCAGATTGCCGACGTCGTGAAAAAGTACGGCATAGATACGATTTACAACCTTGCGGCTCTCCTTTCGGCCGTCGCCGAGAAGAAGCCCCTCATGGCCTGGAACATAGGCCTGAACGGCCTCATCAACGTGCTCGAAGTCGCACGGGAGAACGGCTGCGCCGTATTCACTCCCAGTTCGATAGGCAGCTTCGGCCCCAGCACCCCCCACGACAACACGCCCCAGGACACCATCCAGCGGCCTACCAGCATGTACGGCGTCACCAAGGTCGCCACGGAACTCCTGTCCGACTACTACTTCCACAAATACGGCGTCGACACCCGTTCGGTGCGTTTCCCCGGCCTCATCTCCTACACCACCCTGCCCGGGGGCGGCACCACCGACTACGCCGTGGAAATCTACTACGCCGCCGTCAGGGGCGAAGAATTCGTCTGCCCCATCGCGCAGGGCACCTTCATGGACATGATGTACATGCCCGATGCACTCAAGGCCGCCGTCGAAATCATGGAGGCCGATCCTTCGAGGCTGGTTCACCGCAATTCCTTCAACATCGCCAGCATGAGCTTCGCTCCCGAGCATGTCTACGCAGAAATCTGCAAGACCTATCCCGGCTTCAAGATGCGCTACGAAGTGGATCCCGTCCGCCAGGCCATAGCCGACAGCTGGCCCGACAGGATGGACGACAGCTGCGCACGCAAGGAATGGGGCTGGACTCCCCACTACGGTCTCGCCGGCATGTCAGCCGACATGATAAAGAACCTCAGGATCAAGCTCGGCGTCATGTAGCGCTCATCTTCCGGATACAGTCCGGCCTGAAAGCTCCCTTTGCCCGGAACAGGGTCGCGAAGCGACGGGAACTTTCAGGCCGGACTGTTCCGGACAGAATCAGAGGCGCCGCCTGGCGTAGTCGGCGGTAAGGCGGAAGGTCTTGCTGCGGCGGGACGGAGCCTCGAACATGGCGTCGGTCATAATCTGCTCGCAGATGGCCCTGAGGCCGCGGGCGCCGAGCTTCTTTTCGAGCGCGGTGTCGACGATGAGGTCGTACACGCCGGGCTCTATGTCCAGCTTTATGCCGTCGAGCTCGAACAGCTTCACATACTGCTTGATGATTGCGTTCTTCGGCTCCAGGAGGATGCGCTTGAGGGCGTCCCGGTCCAGTTCGTCGAGGCAGGTTACCACCGGCAGGCGCCCCACTATTTCGGGAATCAGGCCGTACTTCTTGAGGTCCTGCGACTCGACGTACTGCAGCAGGTTGTCCTTGTCGAAGTGCTGCTTCTCCTCCGCCCCGAAACCTATCACCTGTGTGTTCAGGCGGGATGCGATGTTGCGCTCTATCCCCTCGAATGAGCCTCCGCAGATGAAGAGTATGTTCTGGGTGTCCACCTGGATGAACTGCTGCTCGGGATGCTTGCGCCCGCCGTAGGGGGGCACGTTGATGACCGAGCCCTCGAGGAGTTTGAGAAGGGCCTGCTGCACCCCCTCGCCCGAAACGTCGCGAGTAATGGACGGGTTGTCGTTCTTGCGGGCGATCTTGTCAATCTCGTCGATGAAGACTATTCCGAGCTCCGCCCTGGCAGGGTCGTAGTCGGTTTCCTGGAGCAGGCGCGAAAGGATGCTCTCCACGTCTTCACCTACGTAGCCGGCCTGGGTGAGCACGGTGGCATCCACGATGGTGAACGGCACGTACAGCATCCTGGCTATCGTCTTGGCCAGCAAGGTCTTGCCCGTTCCGGTAGGGCCGACCAGCAGGATGTTGCTCTTTTCGAGTTCCACCCCGTCGGAGGTTTCCTGGAGCACATTGTTGATAATGCGCTTGTAGTGATTATAGACCGCTACTGAAAGAATCTTCTTGGCGCGGTCCTGCCCGATCACATACTGGTCGAGGAATGCCTTTATCTGCTTGGGCTTAGGGACGTTCAGCGACCTGGACTCCCCTCCCGCGGCGCTTGCGTCAATGTTTCCCATCTTTGGCGCGCTTTTGAAGGATGCTGTCCACCATGCCGTACTCCACGGCTTCGGAGGCAGTCATCCAGTAATCCCTGTCAGCATCCTTGAAAACCCTGTCGAAGGGCTGTCCGCTGTGGGCCGATATGATTTCGTAGAGCTCCGTGCGGTACTTCTCTATCTCCTTGGCCGCGATGAGGATGTCCGAGGCCTGGCCCCTTGCGCCTCCGAGGGGCTGATGGATGAGCACCCGCGAATGCGGGAGGGCGTGGCGCTTGCCCTTTTCGCCGGCGCAAAGGAGCACGCTGCCCATGGATGCGGCTATGCCCGTGCAGATGGTGGACACGTCGGGCGAGACGAGCTGCATGGTGTCGTAGATGCCCAGGCCCGCAGAGACGCTGCCGCCGGGGGTATTGAGGTAGAGCGAGATGTCCGCCTGGTCGGAGGAAGCCAGATAGAGGAGCTGAGCCTGCACTATGTTGGCAACGTCATCGTCGATGGGAGCGCCCAGGAAGATGATGCGGTCCATCATGAGACGGCTGAACACGTCCATCCCGAGCACGTTGAGCTTGCGCTCCTCGATGATCGTGGGATTGACATAGCCGGCGTATCGGCTGAGGGTGTTGACGTTGACCCCCCGGGATGAGGCGAATTTTTCGAAATCTGTCATAGGGCTATTTGAGCTCGCGGAATTTCTCCGCACTGATCTTCTTGGGGGTGAGGGTGACGGTTTCCCTGAGTTTTTCCATGACCTTCCTGTCCTCCACCTGTTCGGCGAGGCGGTCGATCTGGCTGCGGTCTTCCAGCATCTGGTTCACGCTGCCCGCGATGATGTCCTCGGGAACGTTGCTCATGCCGTACATCGCATACTGATAGGTGACATAGGCCCTTGCAGCCTCTTCAATGTCGGCCTTCTCTATCTTGAAGCCGAAGTTCTTCATGAACTCGCCGCGGACGAGCTGCCAGCGGAAATCCTCCAGGAAGGCGGGGAATTCCTTTTCGAAGTCCTCGGGCTTGACCTTCTCGTTGGAGGCCTTCAGCCAGCGCTTGAGGAAGTCCTCGGGGAGCTTCACGCCGGCTTTCTCCACGAAATACCTGCGGATGTCGGAATTCAGCCTCCAGTCGGACTCGCTCCTGTATTCGGATTTGAGACGCTCGGTGACCTCCTTCTCGAGGTCGGCGTCGCTCTTCTCCTCCTTCTTTTCCTCATAGTATTTCCTGAGGTTCTCCACCATATCCTTCTTGTCCTTGGCCGAAACCGTAATGTTGTACTGCAGGATTTCATCCTCCTTGCCGGCGCTCACCTTGATTTCGGGATACACCGCGATATCGAACATGAAAGTAAAGTCGTTGCCGTCCTTCCATTCGATTTCGGGCTGTTTTTCGCTGCCGAGAGGCTCGCCCAGGACATGGAGCTGCTCCGCCTCGATAAAGTCTTCCAAACCCTTGGAAATGACCTGGTTGACCGATTCGACGAGAGCCTGCTCACCATAAATGCGGCGTATCATGCCTTCGGGAACCATTCCCCTGCGGAAGCCCTTGAGGTCGGCAGTACGCCTGCGCTCGGCGAGTTTCTTGCGTTCAATCTCCGAATAATCGTCCTTCTCCACCGTGAGCGTAAGCTCGATGTTCAGGTCGTCAATCTGTTTCTTTTCTGTCTTCATTTTATGTAGCTTGTTTTGATTATTTTTTCCTGTTGGGATATGCGATCCGCTCGTGATACATCTGCGAGAGATAGTTCTTGAGGACCTCCTTCACCTTGACCATGTCCTTGATGGAGATTTCGGCGTTCTCGAACTGGCCTTCCTCTTCCTTCACCGCCACTATCTTCTCTACGAATTCGTCGAAGGCCTGGGGAGAATACTCCTTGAGGGTACGGGAGGCCGCCTCTATGCTGTCGCAGAGCATGAGAATTACCTGCTCGCGCGTACGCGGGCGCGGGCCGGGATACTGGAACTCCGAAGCGAGGGCGGGATCGCCGCCGTCGTTGAGGTACTGGGTGTAGAAGAACCCGGTATGGGCGGTTCCCTGATGGGTGCGTATGAAATCTATGATGACGGAAGGGAGATGGTGTTTTTCGGCAATCTCCACGCCGTCCTGGACGTGCCGTATCACATCCTGGGCGCTCTGGACAGGGCTCAGCCCGGCGTGATAGCGGGGGGCGGTGTCCTTGACCAGCGACTCGTTCTCCACGAAGCAGAGCGGATTGCGGGTCTTGCCTATGTCGTGGTAAAGGGCCCCGACCCGGACCAGCTGCACGTCCGCTCCGATGGCGCGGGCGCAGGCGTCCGCCATGTTCATGACCTGCAGCGAATGCTGGAAGGTGCCGGGAGCCTTGGTCTCGAGTTCCTGGAGCACCACGTTGGAGGTGTCGGCCAGTTCGCTGAGCCTGAACGGGGAAACCAGGTTGAAGATGCGCTCGAAAAGATAGGTGAGCGGATAGCCTGCCACCGGCAGCATGGCCGCGGCGAACAGGTATATCGAGATGCGCAGCATTCCCCCGCCGGTAACGTCGGTAAGGCGGAAGCCCATGTACACCAGCATCATGACCGCATAGGCGATGATGGCGTTCAGGAACTGGAGCCAGCCCCTGTTGAAATGGCGGAAGGTGTAAATCGAAACTATCCCGGCAACAAGGAAAATGCTGAACATCACCACGGCCGACTCGGAGTAGAGCAGCAGCGGCAGCAGCGCCACGGTGTAAACCATGTAGATGAGCCTGTTGTCGAAGAAAGGCTCGAGGAGCAGTGCGCAGAGCGTGAACGGCACCAGATAAATGAGACCGCTCTCCACCCGGGGCACGACTATGGCCGCGAGCATGGTCAGCGTGACGACGAGCACGAGATAGATATAGGTGCTCCTGTTGCCGAAAGTTTCGGGATTGGAGAAGAGTATCGCGAAGAACAGGAGGGCCACGAGGGCAAGGGCAAGGATGATGTTGCCAATCCAGTACAGGAATTCAGGGCCGGTGGCTCCTATGCTGTTCTCGTACTCTTTCTTGTAGGAGTCGAGCATCTGCTCGATTTCGGGGGTGACTATCTCCCCGTGCGACACTATCAGCTGGCCGGCGCTCACGAAACCGATCGTGGGAGAGACGGTGTTGGAGGATTCGGCCTGCACCAGTTCGCTGATCTGGCGGTCGTAGATGAGATTGGGGGTGACGAGATCGTATATTCCGTTGCTGCGGAGCAGCGAATCCATGTTCATCCCGGGATTGTCCTTCGATACCGCCGCCAGCAGGGCAAGGCGGGCTTCGGAGAGCTTGTACACCTCGGTCGCGGGACGCGAGCTGGCGCGCTTGCCCCTCTGCACGTAGATTATTTCGGATGCATCCGCACCTTCCACCGATACCACGCCGTCGTCCCCCACGACGCCCTTCTCGTAGATGTCGTTCATGGCGGAGACTATGACGCTGCGCATGCCCTCGAAGCCGGCAAGGTCGAGCCCTTCCACCGCACGCAGGTTGCGGTTCTCTATTTCAGCGGAGTAACGGTAGTACGGGATGGTGGGAGTGGAGCGCTGCGAGAGCTCATCGAGGATTTCCTCGTCCGTCTTGAGGATGGGGAAATCGAACGGAGCTATGAGCGTCTCATACTTCCAGGGCTGCCCCCTGCGGTAGTCGTAGCTGAGCTTGGCGCTCCTGGGCATGGCCAGCACCAGCAGCACGAAGAGAACTGCCAGCGGGAGGATGGCCTGGACTAATTTGTTGCGTGTCATCTGATTGTCATTTCGGCGAGGTCTTCACCGTCGTAGAAGCCCTTATCCAGCTTTGCTTTTATTTCCTTGAAGGCCTTGAGGGTATAGTCCACGTCTTCCATGGTATGGGAAGCCGTGGAGACGATGCGGAATATGATCATGCCTTTGGGAATGACGGGATAGACCACGATTGAACAGAAGATGCGGTAGTTCTCCCTCAGGTCCTTGGCCATCTTGGTGGCCTGACCCACGCCGCCCTTGATGTGGACGGGGGTGACGCAGGCCTGGGCTTCTCCGATGTCGAAGCCTTCTTCCCTGAAGCCCTTCTGGATGGCCAGCGTTATCTCCTTGCACTTTGCCCGGAGGGCGTCGCCCTCGGGAGAATCGATGATCTGCATGCGCCTGATGTTGCCGAGCACGTATGCCATGGGCTGGCTCTTGGCGTACATCTGGCTGCGGAGATTTGCCCTGAGGTAGTTGATTATGGCGTGCGGGCCGGCCACGAAGCCGCCGATGCTGGCCATGCTCTTGGCGAACGCGCCGATGTAGATGTCGACACCGTCCATGCAGTGCTGCTCTTCGGAGGTGCCGCGGCCGTGCTCGCCCATGAGGCCGAAGCCGTGGGCGTCGTCTATCATGAACCGGAAGGGATATTTCTGCTTGAAGGCCACGATTTCGGCGAGCTTGCCCATGGCGCCCGTCATTCCGAACACGCCTTCGGTAATCACCAGCACGCCTCCGCCGCCCTCTTCGGCCACCTTCTCGGCCCGCTGGAGCTTCTTTTCGAAGTCGGCCATGTCGTTGTGGCGGAACTTGAACTTCTCGCCCATGTGGAGACGAATGCCGTCGAGCAGGCAGGCATGGCTTTCCGCGTCGTACAGGATGACGTCATGGATGCCGGTGAGGGCGTCTATCGTGGAAACTATTCCCTGATAGCCGAAGTTGAAGAGGAAGGCGTCTTCCTTTTTTTCGAAGTCGGCGAACATCTTCTCGAGCCTTTCATGCTCGCGGGTGTGGCCGGAAAGCATGCGGGAGCCCATAGGATAGGCCAGGCCGTACTTTGCCGCAGCCTCGGCGTCCGCTTTGCGGACCTCGGGATGGTTGGCCAGGCCGAGATAGTTGTTGAGGCTCCAGTTGAGCACCTCCTTGCCGTCGAAAATCATGTGGGGACCGAGCTCGCCCTCGAGCCTGGGATATACGTAATAGCCGAAACTCTGGTCGAAATACTGTCCTATGGGACCGGCCGTTCCGTTTTCAATCCTGTCAAAGATATCTGAATACATGCGATTGGTATTATGCGGTTATGCGTCTATGTTCGCGAAATGAGCGTTCTCCTCGATGAACTGCCTGCGGGGCGGCACGTCGTCGCCCATGAGCATGCTGAAAGTGCGCTCGGCCTGGATGGCGTTGTCGATGGTAATCTTGCGGAGACGCCTGTTCGCGGGATTCATGGTGGTCTGCCAGAGCTGCTCGTCGCTCATTTCACCGAGGCCCTTGTAGCGCTGCACGGTATAGCCCTTGTCGGTGCCCTTGCCCATGCGGAAGGCGGCGTCTTCGCGCTGTTCCTCCGTCCAGCAGTACTCCTCCTCCTTGCCCTTCTTCACCAGGTACAGGGGCGGGGTTGCAAGGTAGACGTAACCGTTCTTGATAAGGTCGAACATGTAGCGGAAGAAGAAGGTGAGGATGAGGCAGGCGATATGGCTGCCGTCCACGTCGGCATCGGTCATGATGATGACCTTGTGGTAGCGGAGGCGGCTGAGGTCCATGTGCTTCTCGCCGGTTTCGTCTTCCTGGGCCACGCGCACGCCGAGCGCGGTGTAGATGTTCTGGATCTCCTGGCTGTCGAACGCCCTGCCCTCCGCCGCCTTCTCGACGTTCAGGATCTTGCCCCTGAGCGGGAGGATGGCCTGGTAGCGGCGGTCCCTGCCCTGCTTGGCGGTTCCGCCTGCGGAGTCGCCCTCGACCAGGAAAAGCTCGCACCTTTCGGGGTCGTTGTCGGAACAGTCGGCCAGCTTGCCGGGAAGGCCGGCGCCGGTGAGGACCGTCTTGCGCTGCACCATCTCGCGGGCCTTGCGGGCGGCGGCGCGGGCCGTGGCGGCAAGGACTATCTTCTCGATGATGAGCTTCGCGAGCTTGGGATTCTCTTCGAGGAAGATGCCTATGGCTCCCGAAGTGGCCTGGCTCACGGCCGAGGTGACCTCGGTGTTGCCGAGCTTGGTCTTGGTCTGGCCCTCGAACTGCGGCTCCTGCACCTTCACGCTGATGACGGCGGTGAGGCCCTCGCGGTAGTCTTCGGGGGCGAGTTCGACCTTGGCCTTCTCGAGGAGCCCGTTCTTGTCGGCATAGGCCTTCATGGCCCTGCTCAGGCCCATCTTGAAGCCCTGCAGGTGGGTTCCGCCCTCAATGGTGTTGATGTTGTTCACATAGGAGTAGATCTTCTCGGAGAAGCCGGTGTTATACTGGAGGGCGATGTCGATGGGGATTATCTTGTCGCTCTCGACGCAGATGGGCTCGGGGATGAGCTTTTCGGCGCCGGCGTCGAGATAGTCGATGAACTCGCGCAGGCCTTCCTCGCTGTAGAAGACCTCGCCCCGGTTGACCTTGCGGCCGGTGGCCTTCTTGTCGCCGTTTTCGTCGAGCACCATTTCGTCCACCTGCTCCCTGTGGTCGGTAAGGGAGATGCGTATGCCCTTGTTGAGGAACGCCAGCTCGCGGAGGCGGTTGGCCAGGGTATCGTACTTGTAAACAGTGGTCTGGGTGAAGATGGTGGCGTCGGGATGGAAGGTGATGATGGTCCCGCTGTCACTGCTCGTGCCGATTTCCTCCACCGGGGTGATGGGCTTGCCCTTGGAATACTTCTGACGGAAGACCTTGCCCTCGCGGTGCACCTCGGCGATAAGGAGGTCGGACAGGGCGTTCACGCAGGAGACGCCGACGCCGTGAAGGCCGCCCGACACCTTGTAGTTGTTCTTGCTGAACTTGCCGCCCGCATGGAGTATGGTCATCACCACTTCCAGGGCGCTGCGTCCCTCCTTTTCGTTGATGCCGGTGGGGATGCCGCGGCCGTTGTCGCGGACGCGGATGGAATTGTCTTCCAGGATTTCCACGTCAATGCGGTCGCAGAAGCCGCCCATCGCCTCGTCGATACTGTTGTCGACTACTTCGTATACCAGATGGTGGAGACCCCTCTCGGAAATGTCGCCGATATACATCGAGGGGCGCTTGCGCACCGCCTCGAGGCCTTCCAGGACCTGGATACTGTTCGCGGAATACTGTTCTTCCGCCTCGATCATTTTTTCTTTCTCAATCATTTATGCTGTCTTTGTCATTATTTTTCGTTTTACCCCCTGCTTTACCGCCTCTCAGCGCCCTGCAGACCGGATTTCGTTATCTTGCAAAGATAATAAAAAGATAATAAATTTATTACAATTCCAGGCAGATTCCGCCGGTAAAATTGATGCCCGCAGGAACATGCGTGGGCGACAGCGGAATGTCCATGTTGAGCAGGTTGCCGCCCTGCACCCAAAGCGAGAATCCGCGGGCGAATTTATATTCGGCGTACACGCCCAGGTCGAGGTAGCCGGGGTCTTCCCAGGCAAGGCAGGGACGGCCCGTCTGCCCCTTGGCCCTCACGCCGGCAAAGAGCCTGCGGTTCCAGTTGTAGACGGCCGTGATCTCCCCCGCCACGGCGGGAATCCCCAGGAGAGTGTCGCTCGCCTCCAGGTTGGTGTGCCGGTAGAGCAGGTCGCCGTCGACGTTCACCCGCTCGCCGGCCCAGGAGAGCCGGAGCTCCGCGAAGGCCATGTTGTAATCGGCATAGCCGATACATGGGACGAGGATCGAGGAGACGGGCACCAGGGCATCCATGACGGCGTCGGCGCGGGAAGCCCAGCCGCCGCAGAGGTCGTACTGCACCCGCCCCGCGACGCTGCCCCTGATGCCGATCCGGGCGTTGAGCCTTTCGGCCGAGACTCTCATCGAGTTAATGGAGGATTCGGCGGAAACCGGGAAATAGCCCGCATTCACCCAGTGGTTGGAAGTCTTGAGCGCGGAATAGTCCTGCGCCGTCTGCCCTCCGGTAAGCGAGGCATATACGTCGGGAGCGCCGCTTCCCGACATGATGACGGCCAGCACGTCGGGGTAGATGCCGAAGCTGTCGCCGTAGCTCAGCTTGACTCCGACATCGAGCCTGAGGCCGTCGCGGACGATCAGCCTGGCCTTGGGAGTGATGCTGTTGACCAGCAGCGGCGCGAACCACAGGGAATAGAAGCTCCCCTGGCTGTGCAGGTCGAACACGACGGCCGCGCTTCCTATGGAAAGCTGCGGGGCTATGGTGCCGTCCACCACGTAGGACGATTCGCTCAGCGAGGCAGGCGTGAGCCCCGTCACGTTGTCAAGGGCATATGCCGCTCCCACCCTGAAACTGTACGGCACCCTGGCCTGCTCCCCCACGGAATGCACCACGCCGTTTACCGAGAAATCGTGGAAGGCGGACTTGACGGCATAGTCGGAGGTGAGGATGCCGTTATAGCCCAGTTCGAAGGAAGCCGCCGTGCGCTCCCCTGACCAGCTGATGTCCACACCGGCCGAAGGGTTGTAATCATAGCCGTTGTACGCCGGATGGCCCGTGGCCGAGCTGTACGCCCCGCCGTAGCCCTGGAAGCCCAGGCGGTTCACGTTCCTGAGCGCCCCTTCGATTCTGGGGGCATAGTATATCTTTGCCAGCGGGTGGAAGGGATAGCCGGCCCCTATGCGGGCATACAGGCGCTTTCCGTCCCATGCGCGGGCCTCGGGGGTGACGCTTATCTGATAAGGGGTGAAATCGTATGCTCCCCTGTATCTGGTGTCGAAGACGCTGTAGTCGACGACGGTGCTGAACCTGGTGAGGGAGTCGGGCACCAGCATGGGCAGGACTTCCTTGCGTATCTCGGAAATCCGCGCCTCGTAATCGTTGGTCACCTCCACCTCGGGATTCAGGTTCTGAGCCAGGGAAGGAAGGGCAAACAAGGCCATGAGGGCCGCCAGATATGTCTTTTTCATCATTTCGGTCTCCTATTGAAGTTTTGCAAGTTCGGCGTCCACGAGTTTCCGGATGTCGTCGCCCGGAGACGACGGGCTGTAGCCGTCGCGTATGCTCTCGAGCGTGGCCCTCGCCTGGACGGTGTTGCCACGGGCGGCGAAGGAACGGGCCAGCACAATGTAGCTGCGGGCGAGCCAGTAGCCCTGGCTGCCGCTCTTTTCGGCGAAACCGTAAACCCTCGATTCGACGCTGTCGTACCTGCCGCTGTCGTACAGGTCCTGGATTATCATGTATGCAGACTCGGCGCCCTCGGCCGTGGAGGGTTCCTCGGCCACGGTGCGGAAGAGGGCGAAAGCCTCGTCCCTGCGGCTCTGCGCAAGCAGGGCGCGGGCTTCGTCGAAGTTGGCCTCGCGGAGCGCGGCCCCGGTGGCTCCGGAAGCCCTGACGGCCGCGGCCGCACCCTCCACTTTCGCCCACATCTTTCCCTCATAGGCGGAACGGAGCATGCCGGTGAGGGCGGCCGACCTGTTCTCCGGCATCTGCGTGATGCCGAGAAGCCGGTCGTAGCCGGAGTATGCATCGGCAAAGCGTTCCAGCTCGTAAGAGAGGGTGGCGTAGCCCAGCGCCGAGCTTTCGGCGAAGGGACCTTCACCCAGCACGTCCAGGGCGGCGAGATAGTTTTCACAGGCCTTTTCCTTCTGGCCCAGGGCACGGTAAGAATCGGCCAGATAGAAGAGGGCGTCTCCCCTCCTCATGCCGCCGGGATAGTCGTCGAGATATTTCTGAAGGGACTTCAGCGCCTGGGAGTGATTGCCCGCCAGGTACACCTGCTCCGCGGTGTTGAAATAGACGTATTCCTTGTCGGAGGCGTTCATGCCGGCGCCGATGCCGTTGCTTTCGATGTACTCAAGGTATTTCTCGGGCTGCCCCGTGGCCTGGTAGATGGAGTTGATGGCAAGGAGGGCGTCCTGGCAGTACTGGCTGCCGGGCATGAGCGAGACCACCTTCTTGTACTGCTCGAGGGCGGTGTCGTATTCCTTCATGTTGCGGTAGGCCATGCCCTTGCCTATGAGCGCCCTGGCCATGAAGGTGTTGTCGGAGGTGGACCTGCGGAGCTTTTCGAAGATGTCCACCGCCATGTTGTACTGCCCGGTTTCCATGTAGGTGCGGCCGAGCTCGTACATGGCTTCGGAATAGAGCGGGGCCGAAGGCGAGGCCTGCTTTACCGTGGAGAGCACCTTGACCTTCGAGTCACGGTCTCCCGCGAGGCCGTAGGAGATGGCCTGCTGGAGGTAGGGATACACCTTGTCGGGGCTGCGGAACTCGCTCAGCACCTTGCCGTACGAAGTGACGGCGCCGCGGTAGTTGCGGCGGGCGAAATCGCAGTCGGCACGGCGCGTGAGGGCGTCTTCGCGGCTGGTCCTGTCGCCCGTGGCGGAGTAGAGGTCGAACCAGCGCGCGGCGGCCTCGTATTTCTTTCCGTTGAAGCAGGCATATCCCAGATTGTAGGTGAGCAGGCTGCCTTCCTTCATGCCCCTGAGGCCGGAATTGTTGTAGAGGTCGGTCCAGATGCTCTCGGCCTCGGCGTAATTGCCGGAGTTGAAGTTGGCTTCGGCCAGCCAGTAACGGCTGAGCTGGTTGAAGCGGTCGGTCCTGGGATAATGGAATCCTGCCGCCTTGAGGAAGGGGATGGCGTCACTCCAGCCGCCGTTCTCTATCAGCTGGCTGGCGCGCAGGTAATTGGCTTTTATGTAGTTGCCCTGCTGCACTTCGTCGAGCTCCTCGATTTTGGAATAGTTTTCTATGGCCCCGGCATAGTCGCCTTTGTTGAGGGCCGCTATGGCCATGTAGTTGTAGATCTGCGGAGCCCGGTTTTCCGACGGATACGCGGCAAGATAATCCTTGAAGGGAACGGTGTCGCCGTTCAGGTCGAAGGCGAGCTTGGCGGCGTTGAAGGCCGCATCTTCCCTGATTGAAGGGTCGAAGCGGGAGGCGGCGGCCTCGCCGAAGGCCTTGGCTGCGGAGACCTTGTTGCCCGTGCGGATGTAGGAGTAGCCGAGGTCGTAGCTGGCCACCTGGCCTATGGAATCGCGCATCTCCCCCATCCTGGTGAAATTCTCTATCGCTCCGGCATAGTCGCCCACGGCGTAGAGCACCGAACCGGCATGGAAGAAGTCCGCACGGTTGCGGCTTCCGGGGGCCGACTCTTCCAGCTTCAGGTATTCGAGGGCCTTGGCGCCCTGGCCCTTTACCAGATAGGATTCGCTGATCATCCTGGCAAGACGGCCGCGGCGCTCCTCGGGAAGGTTTTCCAGCATCGCGGGGCCGTTCGCGACAACGTAGTCGTAATCGTTGTCAAGGAAGCGGCATTCCATGATGTAGTAGTTCCCCAGGGCCTCGAACCGGGGGTCGTCGGCAGCCTGCCCGAACCATTTCTCGGCCTCGGGGAAGCCTCCGTTGTTGTAGGCGATGTAACCGAGCGCATACTGCGACGGGGCGGTATATACCGAATAGGGCATGCCGACCACCCTCCTGAAGAGGATCATTGCGGGCACGAAATCCTCCCGGGCATAGTGGCAGTAGGCCTTCTTGAAGAGATACTCCCCCGTTTCGCCCTCGGGCAGGAGCTTTTCGTCCACCTTGCCGAGTTCGGCCCCGGCGGCTGCATAGTCGCCTTCGTCGAACAGGTTGAGGGCCGCGGCGAAATGGATGGAATTGTACAGGGCGCTCCTCGGATTGTCGCGTTCAAAGTCTTCGATCAGCACCCTGTACGAGGGAGCCCTGCCCTTTACCGCGCAGAGCACGGAATAGGCCCGGCTCAAAGGGCCGTCCGACTTGTCGAAGAGGACCCTGGCCTGGTCGTAGGCTCCGCTCTGAAAGAGCGATACGGCTTCCTTGAAAGTCTGCGGAACCTCCTGGCAGAAGGCGTTTCCGCCGGAGAGCAGAAGGACTGCCAGAGCTATGGATATGGTTGTTTTTTTCATGTCTTCAGCGTTCTTTCATAAAGAATACAAAAATAACAAATATTGGCGGATTTTAATGTATATTTGCACAGGAAAATCTACACATTTTATGGACAATCTCATACTGTTTGAAAAGGCCGACATCCTGGGCGGCGGAAACGTAGTCGTCTACGGGCTCGACATGTCCATCGCGGGGGGCGACTTCGTCTACATCGTGGGCAAGGTCGGCACCGGCAAGACATCCATAATCCGTACCATAATGGCCGAAAACCCCCTGAAGGAGGGCCACGGCGAGGTGTGCGGCATAACCCTGGAAGGAATCAGGCCCCGCACCATACCCGTCCTGCGCCGCAAGCTGGGCGTCGTCTTCCAGGACTTCCAGCTGCTCATGGACCGCAGCGTATGGGACAACCTGGAATTCGTGCTCCGCAGCACCGGCTGGAAGGACAGGAACGAAATTTTCCGGCGCATCGACGAAGTGCTGGATGCCGTCGGCATGGGCACGAAGGCCCACAAGATGCCTCACCAGCTTTCCGGCGGCGAGCAGCAGCGCATCGCCATCGCGAGGGCCATCCTCAACAGGCCCGAGGTCATCCTGGCCGACGAGCCCACAGGCAATCTCGACGAAGAGACGGCCGACGGCATCATGCAGCTGCTCACCAAGGTAAACCGCGAAAACGGCACCACCATAGTCATCGTCACGCACAACCGCAACATTTTCCGCAACTATCCCGGAAGGGTTTTCGTCTGCAAGGACGAAAAATGCGAGGAGAGCGCAGGGGACGAAGTCATAGAGCTCGCTCTCACCATATGACGCTCAAAGAAAGATACGCCCGCGTCCTGGGCTATTTCCGCGAGAACGTGGGGCCGCAGAACTCCGAACTCGTCTTCCGGAATCCATACGAACTGATTGTCTCGGTAATCCTCAGCGCCCAGTGCACCGACAGGAGGGTGAACATGGTCACCCCGGCCCTGTTCGAAGCCTACCCCATCGTGGACGCCATGGCCCTCGCCGCGCCGGAAGACCTGCTCCCCTACATCAGGAGCGTCTCTTACCCCAACAACAAGGCCAGGAACCTGGTCGCGATGGCCAGGAAGGTAGTGAAAGACTTCGACGGGCAGATTCCCACAGACGTGGATGAACTCATGACCCTTCCCGGAGCCGGCCGGAAGACGGCCAACGTGGTGGCGTCCCTGCTTGCCGGCGCCCCCGTGGTGGCCGTCGACACGCATGTCTTCCGCGTGTCCCACCGCCTGGGCCTTTCGCGCGGCGCCACCCCCTACGCGGTCGAGCAGGACCTCGAGAGGCATATCCCCAAGGACGAACGCCCCATAGCCCACCACTGGCTGCTCCTCCACGGCCGCTATGTCTGCACCGCCCGCAACCCCAAATGCGGCTCCTGCCCCCTCGCTTCCTTCTGCAAAGAGCACAGCGGAGCCTGACGCTCCCTGCGGCACTCCCTCCTACTGCAGCATTTTGTCGAGAAGCCCCTCCGGAATGTCGCCGGCGCGGGTGCGGACGGTGTCCTTCACGAAGGCGAGGGATTCCTCCGGAGAGAGGTCTGACTGCATCCTTCGCGGCACGAAGCCCGGGAAGGGGAAATCCAGGTCTTCGAACAGCGCTTCAGGAGTGCAGAAAGAACTCCTCTGCCAGCCGCTGTAATGGAGGTCGGCCCCGCGGTATACCCGCCGGATGTCGCCGGTGACAAGGCGGGTCTGCTGCATCAGGCGGGCGACCACGGCATCGGCGGCACTCTTCTTCACGCCCAGCAGCCGGCGCACGTCGGGGATGGCGACGCTGCCGTTTTCCAAAAGGAAATCCAGCACCTTCCGCTGTTCCGGCGAGGGCCGGTATTTCGGCTGGGCGCGCCGCCAGTTCATCAGCTCGCGGTACACATCAACTGTGGCGAAGGCGGCCTTCCCTCCCCAGAGAAACTTGCCGTAAGCGATGTCTCCGCTCTGCACGCAGTGGATTTTCCAGTCCCAGGGCCCCAGGCTTTCGTCCGTGAACCAATGCTCCGGAGGCGTGTGCTCCTCCACCGAATAGCCGGGAATGGGATTCTCGAAGAAGGGAATGATCCCGTATTCGAGGATTAGGGCGCACATCGCTTCGGCTCCCGTCACCACCGGCGGAAGCACCCTTCCGATATGGGCGCTGATTGACATGGGATTCTCGAAGAAGTCCTATTTCTCCAGGACTCTCAGAAGGGCCTTGCCGTCATTGATCAGCTTCGCCACCTCGGCGTCTGTCGAAGCGTCCCAGTCGACTTCGAGGATCTTCCGGAGCAGGGCATCAAGGCTGGCGGCCTTCTCCGGGTCGAGCCCGCCCCTGAGAATGCGGATCTTCTCATTGTCCTGGATGCCCTCCATCAGTCTCTGGGAGCAGATACTGGGGCCGTCGGGATAGACGAGATAGCAGTCTCCGGCTCTCCAGGTGCGGAAGCGGGAGTCCTCGCAGGGGTTCTTCACCCAGCTGTTGTAGGCCCAGCGGAGATAACCGCTGTAGCCTGTCGCGGCAGCATACCAGCCCATGAAGGCGGACTCGGCGGGCGCCGAGTCGGTGAAGGTGTTGGGGCGCCGGGGATCGCAGCAGGTGTAGAAAGTAACCTTCTTCCCGTCCGAGAGATGCTCCGCCACCTGGACGGGAGTCATCTGTGCGGGAAGGCCGGGACGCATGGCGAAACTGATGTCGTACATTCTCCCGGCGACTTCCGGGCCGAAATAGTTGATGGCACCCTCTATCTTGAAATCCTTGTCGGCCTTGTGGACGATGGCGTAGGCGTGCTCCAGCATCTCCTTGGGGCGCTCGTCCATTGCGATGCAGGTCTTGTCGAACCAGCCTTTGGCTTTCAGGTGGGCGGCGAAATCCGTCAGGAAGGGAAGGAGGTACTCTTCGTATTCCTTTGAGCCGGGCTCCATCCTTTCGGTCACGGAGAAATTCCTGGCGGCGTCGAAATATTCGAAAGTGAGGTGCCAGGGCAGCACGGAATAGCAGTCTATCTGCCCGGTGATCCCGCAGCTGAACATGAACTCCACCCACCTGTCGAAGACGGTATAGTCATACTTCCACGATCCGTCCAGGCCCCTGAACTTCCCTATCATGCTCTCGAAGGGGTCTTCGGTCTGCCTGTTCCACGGGTACTGGAAGATGCTGGCGGTAATCACCTTCCCGCCCATCGAGGCGAGGTATTCCATGATCGGGCGCATCGCCTCGAAATGCTCCGCGCTCCAGAGGGGAACGTCGAAATAGCGCGCCACAGCATAGGGGTTCTGCCAAAGGTCGAGATGGAATTTCCAGTCTTTCGGCTCCGGAAGCACGCGCGTGCTGACCTCAAGGGTGTAGGGGATGGAATGCACCTTGCCGTCGCATCTGGCGGAGAGGGTTCCCTTGTACTTTCCGGGAGCCGCGTCGCGGGGGATGTTGACCGTCACCCAGACCGGGCGGACGGTCCTGGCCTCCACGGCCATCTTCCCGGCCCTGACCAGACGGTCGGCGGCCAGGACGGAGTCTCCCCCGAAGGCGACCTCGCCCATGACATAGGTCTCGAAATACCTGTCTACCGCCGAGGAAGGGATGACGTTCTTCCCGGAAGCGAGGTCGCTGGAGACGAGCTCGAAGGACTCCACGGCCTCGGGAGCCACCAGGACGGCCTGGGCGTTCACCCTCTCCCCTCTCCAGCCATGGAGCGCGAGAGTCCTCGAGAGAGCCGGGACGTCATCCTTCTTGTAGCGGACGTCGATCGACCCCCAGCCGAAGAGGGTGGTTTTCACATTTTTCCACACTTCCGGGGAAACGGGATGGGGGTCACGCATCTCCACCACGGGGGCCTGAGCGAAAGCCATGACTCCCGCAAGGAGCAGACACGCGGATGCAGACAAAATAGATTTCATATCGATATCAAGCATATAGTTAGTTCCAACAAAGATAACCAATTTCCATGTACCCTCGCCGCAGTGTTGTGAATTGCTTTCGAATTACTGTCTTTGACTGTACTGCTCGCGAGAAGCAGACACGACTTTCCCGATGGCGGGGTGCCGCTACAGGTCCACTTAATGAGCAGACTATCAGTATTTTAAGCCTTTTTTGACGATAAAGGTCCACGCCGGTGACAGACTAGCGGCGGCTGCGCCAAATAATGCCAGCCGTTCTTGGTCTTATTTTGTGCTCGGTCAAATTTGCGGCTAATATACCAGGTACACTCTGAAAGGCTTGCAGGTTAACGAAAAAGTCGTAACTTTGAGTGTTCTTAAAATTGCAGACCAGGCCACAGACACCCCAATTGGGACGCTTCCTTAAGTTGAAGAATCAAAAGATATGAAGCAGACATTCAAACTCCTTATGGCCCTCGCGGTCATCGTCACCGTCTCGACAAGCGTCGTCTCCTGTGACAAACTACTCCGTACCAAAGAGTATCCCTACTCCTCCAGCCTCGTGGTCACACAGACCGAAACCCGTGGTCAGGGGCACCTCTTCGTCTCCACCATCGACCTCAAAGGCGGCACCAAAGCCGTGTCCGGCGGAATGATGACCACTCTCCCCGGCGAAAGCGCCGTAACAGCCTACAACGAAATCGTACTCTCCGCTTCCGCCGATGTCAACTTCGCATCTTCCGACGACAATGTCATCAAGGTCAAGAAAATTGACGCAAGGTCCGCAAGCCTCATCTACAAAAGCGACGGCGAAGCCTTCATAAGGGTCTTCTTCGCAGAACCCGGCGACGGCATCGACATACTCTACGATTCCCGTAACTTCATCCCCGTCGAAGCCATACGCTTCTGGATGAGCGGCTACAACTGCGACATCGGCGACAAGGAAGGCTGGCGCTTCGCTCCCGAAAAGGACAAGTACAACTGGTTCACCACCACGGAACCCTTCGATACCATCAATACCGAACGGGCTCAGCTCGTTTGGCAAGAGTACCTTTGGACCGATGAAGAAGGCAACAAGTACTATAACGAAATGTACGACGCCACCGGAAGGACCCTCGAGAAGTTCACGCTCTGGCCCCTCAATGCCTCGCAGGTGGACGGCTGGAACTATGTACAGAACAACGCTTCGTTTTTCCTTGTGAATTTCGGAATAGAAGGAGATGAAAAATGGAAGGACAACATGACATCCGCCGGATGGCAGTGGATACAGCAACTGCCAGGCAGTAAGAAAATAAAGAATGAATACGATCTTGGTTTAATACTCAACGACTACTCCTTCACGGAAATGGAAGGACTTAAAGGTCCGGCTACGGAGATAGGAAGAGTCCTATGGCCCAAATATGGGGGAACATACAAGCTGTGTCCCGAAGACTTTTACTTCTATGTAAAGGACATCGACGGAAAGGAAAAATACTTCTGTGTCCGACATACATCCTACGACGACGATTGGTACGTAGCTCACGACACACGAACATACTGGTGGTGCTAAAGTATTCTATATTTAAACCGGGGAGCCAAACGCTCCCCGGTTATTTTTTTAGGATGAATTCTTCTTCCCTTGACACCCTTGCCTGAACGCCCCCCGCCCGGAACAACTAAAGAAACCGGGAGCCCGAAGGCCCCCGGAACGAAAGAAACATTAAAGATAAAGAATGTAAAATCCTCGTTCAAGATAATCCTGCCCGCCTGTGAGCTTCAAAAACATGCAGGAAGTTCCGAACAGGTCATTGGAGATGACGACATCGTAAAAATTATCATTATGATCAGGATCATAACCATTTTCGGCGCAGATTTTATCATAGGCCTCCACGGTGACGGAATGGCCGTTGGGGACGCACGTGCCGTCGGACTTCCATATCCACTTGAACACGTTGTAATGCGGGTAGCCGCTCACCGACTGCATGCCGGAGGGGACGCCGTTCGAGTACCCGAACGTCCAGTCGTGAGCCGCATTCGGGTCGGAAGTGTTATAGGTGCCGGCGTCATAATGGGTAGTGCCGTCAGTGTAGAAGGCGTTCCCCACAGTGGTCTTCACGCAGTCCAGCGTCGCCACGCTCGTCCAGGGAGCGCTCTCGTTGGTCAGCTTGTAGGCCACCAGCGTGCACTCCTTCCCGGTATCGTTGATGTTCGACGAACTCCAGCCGGTCGTGGTCGTGTTGATGGAATAAGAAGAGAGACGGTTCACGCTGTAGACAAGGAACCGCTCGGAAACGGTCCTCGTCTCGCCCATCGCCTTGAAACTGAAGCTCGTCGGACCGACGGTGATGGAACCGGCCTTGCCGGGGAAAGACATGCTGTATCCCTCGCCGGAATGTTGTGAATTGCTTTCTATCTTTGACAGCTATTTCCTTTTGGGCTTATAGCCGCTGACACAATCGCTGGTTTTTATATTACCCCCGAGCTCGGCACCTTCGGAATCATTCAGATAGTGCCGGGGAGATCCTTCTGTAACGCTGTATCCGCTTACATAAGACAGGGAGGATCGGAGAATGTCTATGCCCAAGGCTTTTTCCAGACGCGCAACAGTCTCCAATGTCATATTCGAACTGCCTTTCAACAAGTTGGACACATACTGCTGTGTGCATCCCATGCGTTTGGCCAATTCCACTTGCGTAACCGACTGTTCTTCCATAGCCCGCAACACCTGAATAGTAATGCAACGTGAATACTTGAGCCAGTATTCGTTATCTCTTCGCCATTGCGCATCCTGACGCCAATGCGACGGTTTGGAAGACTGATGTGCCTCCAGAAATTCAATTGCCCTGCTCATTTTCTATATAATCGTTAAATCCGTCTAAATCATATACACCCCCATCCAGCAAATAGTTTCTAACATGTTCCATCTTGGCCAGTTCTGCCAAAGTATGCTTTCTCTCGCCCATAGTCGCCGTCAGTTTTATAGCGCCTCCCGTGACAAGATAAACACCCTGCTCAATCTTTATGGCATAAATCCTAAGCCAGGATGCATGACGATAGCCTCCATCGCCATACGCTTTTTCCCGACCGAGCGACATTTCAGAAAAACGATTGTTTTCCAAATGTTTGAATAGTTGGTCCAGATTTGCATCCGGAGTAATATCCAGCATCAGACATTCCAGCCGCCTTGCCTCGTCAATGGTTTCCATAATGGCCTCATATACATCAGTCATATGGAAGAATGATGACAAGTCTTCAATGTTGTCTTGAAAGAAAGACCTTAGCCAATTCATATCGTACCAACTGGAAAACAGCAGGTCAAAACAATTCTCTGCTTCTCCATCATATTTCACTGCCCATAGCCGTTTGTCTTCAAGTATCTTCTCGAATTCCATAAATACATTATTTTGGCAAATATAGCAACAATATTTATATTGTACAATATTTTTATTGTATATCGAAGGCTATATCACGCTGCACATAATTACCTCGCCGGAATGTTGTGAATTGCTTTCGAATTACTATCTTTGACAGACACAACACAGCTAATGGAATAAAAAACACTGACCCTGTTCCGGTAATCAGCTGAAATTCGGAAATTTCTAATTTATTTCTGCGGGCATCTGCAAGCAGCTCTTCCCGCCAGCTATGGCCGACGACTTTAGTACTCAGAAGAGGATACTATTCCGTCTGAGTCTGTGAAGGGAAGTTGTTCTGGCGATTGAATGTGATCAATCGCCTTTTCCGGTGACACGACACTGTGGCCGATTCGTTTTTCTGCTTCCTCCCGTGCAGATTTAGCGACCTCTGCTCCTTCCCGGGCAACATCTCTATTTTGTGCGAGGCCTTCCGGATTGCGAGCCTTGCTGATTTCGGTTGCCGTTTCTTCAGCGAAGGCATTGAGGAGGAGTTCCATATTGGTCATGTTATCCCGCAGGTTTTCCTTCGTAAGCCCTTTGTATTTCTTATACTCCCGTGTGGTAAGGCCACTCCAGGTCTTGGTCATCAGATCAGTAAGAAAGGCAAAATCCACCTCGCGGGTTACACCGCCCCTGCGCCACTCGTCCGTGAGGCCTTTCCGGATTTCAATAGTTTTTATCCGTTGCGTAATCCACGCTTCAGAGTACCCCTGTCTGCGATAGTCCGCTACGGCCTGGTCTATACTGCGTTCGGGGTCAATTGCCTGGTTGATGCGCTCCGCAGCTATTGCAGCCATCCAGACTTTGATAGGCTCGGCTTTCTTGGAGGGAATCGACTCAATAACACGGAACATTACAGCCATATCTGCCACATCCGTGAATCTTGGCTTGCCATCTTCGGCTATTAATTTCAACCGGTTACAATTTGTAACCACTTCACTTCCTTCTTTTCTCAGCCTGTTTTTCAGGACTTTCCAATAATTGCGTGCACGTTCGTGTGTGGGCTGATCTGTTAAGACCCCACATACATCCACAATGGAAAAGAACCATTCCTGTTTCTCTTCATCCCAGGCAGTGCGAACCTTCCGGTTCTCAAAAAATTGTATTTTCTCAATCTCAGACATGGCAAACAATCTTTTTCACAAAAATAGCCGAAATAAAGAGCAAATCCAAACGAATTCAAGCTTGAATTCGTTTGGATTTGTGGATATTAGAGCGGAAAATCTTTGTGATGCCGGGAGGATTCCGTTCCTCAGCCATTATGTGCCGCTACAGGTCCATGCACTTTGCAGTGTATGCGCAAAAATGGCCGTTTTTGACTACATGGGTACAACTGAATGGACCTGTAGGAGAACTTCTTTGGTCACCCTCTTTTTTGTTGCAGGTCGGGCTTATACGAATGCTACTTGAACTGTTCCTTGAGAGCGGCGATTTTGGCGTCGGCGTCGGAGCCCTTGGCACCGAAGTAGAACTTGATCTTTGGCTCGGTGCCGGAGGGACGCACGGTCACGACGTCGCCGGCCGCGCTGAAGAACTGGAGCACGTTGCTCTTGGGAAGGCCGGTCTTTTCAGGCTCGTTGTAGTCTATGGTCCGTACCACCGCGGAACCGGCCAGGCCGGCGGGAGGATTCGAACGCAGGTCCTTCATTATCTGCTGGATTTCCTGGGCACCGGTTACACCCTTGCGCACCAGCGACACCAGTCCTTCCTTGCGGTAGCCGTACTCCTCATAGATTTTCTCCATGAGCTGATAGAGCGAGAGCCCCTGCTCGGCGGCCCAGGCCATGCACTCGACCACCATGCAGCACGAGATGGGAGCGTCCTTGTCGCGAACCGACTCGCCCACGTTGAAACCGAAACTCTCCTCGCCGCCGCAGATGAACTCGCGCCTGCCCTCGTTGCGCTTCACCACCTCGGCGATATACTTGAAGCCAGTGAGGACGTCGTAGCACTCAACCCCGAAACTTTCGGCGATATCCTTGATGAGAGGAGTGGTGACGATGGTCTTGACGACATACTTGCTGCCGTCGAGCCGGCCGAGCTCCTTCCAGCGGCGGAGGATGTAGTAAACCAGCATGGAGGCGGTCTGGTTGCCGTTGAAGAGCACCATCTTCCCGTCGTTGTCACGAACCGCTATGCCCATGCGGTCGGCATCGGGATCGGTGCCGAGGACGAGGTCGGCCCCTTCCCTGTCGGCAAGTTCGATGGCCATCTTCAGGGCCGAAGGCTCCTCGGGATTCGGAGACTGCACGGTGGGGAAATCCCCGTTGAGTTCCTGCTGCTCCTTAACGGAAATCACGTTCACGAAGCCGAGACGCCTCAGAGCCTCCGGGACGATGCGGACGCCGCAGCCGTGGAGAGGAGTGTAGACTATCTTCATGTCGGCGTGACGGCCGCGCGCCTCGGGACTGAGAGTCAGCGGGAGGACGCTCTGGAAGTAGGCCTCGTCGATTTCGCGGCCCATAGGCTCGATGAGTTCCGGGTTCCCGCAGAACCTGACCTGTGACGGGTCGGTGATTTTGGCCACCTCGGCCACGATGTCCTTGTCGACCGGAGCCGTAATCTGCGCGCCGTCGCTCCAGAACACCTTGTATCCGTTGTATTCCCTGGGATTGTGGGAAGCGGTAATCATCACGCCGGCAGTGGCCTTCCGGTGACGCACGCTGTAGCTCATCAGCGGAACGGGATGCAGCTCGGTGAAGAGGTACACCTTGATTCCGTTCGCCGAAAGCACGTCCGCCGTGATTCCGGCGAATTCGCGGCTGTGGTTGCGGGAATCGAAGGAGACACACACGCTGAGAGGCCCTTCGACGTTCGCCTTCATGTAGTTGGCGAGCCCCTGGGTGGCCATTCCCACCGTGTATTTGTTCATGCGGTTGGTACCCACGCCCATGGTGCCGCGGAGACCGCCGGTGCCGAATTCAAGATTGCGGTAGAAGGCATCCTCGAGGGCCGCCGGATCTTTTTGAAGTTCTCGGACTTCCGCCTTGGTGGCGGCGTCGAAATCGCCGTCCAACCAGGCCTGTGCTCTTTTTTCGAATTCTTTCATGATATGTCAGTTTTTCAGATATTTCAGCCAGAAAAGCTTGTCGGATTCCCAGGAATGCTCCCTCTGGGCGCCGCGGTAGCCGTGCATGCCGTCGGGATAGACCATCAGCTCGAACTGCTTGCCCGCACGCTGGAGGGCGTCCACGAGCTGGAGGGTGTTCTGGAAATGGACGTTGTCGTCGCCGGTGCCGTGCGTGAGCCTGAGCATCACGCTGCCGTCGCCGGGATAATTGCCCACGTGGTCGAGGACCCTGTCGGCATAGCCTTCAGGATTGTCTTCGGGGGTGCTCATGAAGCGCTCGGTGTAATGGCTGTCATAGAGCATCCAGTCGTACACTCCCCCGCCGGCTATCCCGCAGCGGAAAAGGTCGGAATGGTCGAGCAGCAGGAGGGCCGTGTTGGTGCCTCCGAAAGAGAAGCCTTCGACGCCTATCGCGTCTACGTAAGGCAGACTCCGGAGCCATTCCGCCCAGGTGCAGAAGTCCTTTATCGCGCAGGTGGTGAGGTCTTTGTGGTCGAGGTCGGTGCCGGCCCTGCCGTTGTGGCCCGACACCCTCGAATCCGCGACCAGATGGATGAAACCGTTTTCGCTCCACCACTCGTTGGGCTTCCTCCAGCGGTCCTGCACATACTGGGTGCCGGGGCCTCCGTAGATTTCCATGTGGACGGGATATTTCCCGGACGGGTCGAAATCCAGCGGATAGATGATGCTGCCGTACAGGGTCTGGCCGTCTTCGGCATCTATCGTGATGATTTCAGGCAGGGCCAGGGTGTCGGGAACGGCCGGGATTTCGCATTCGCCGTCTTTCCAGGTGAAATTGGGCGTGCGGGCGTTGGAAAGCACCGCAGAGATGCTGCTGCAGTCTTCGGGGATGACCACCCTGTCGACATTGTAGGCAGGGTCGGTGACGGGGGTGACGCTGCCGTCGGGAGAGAGGCGGTAAAGCGCGGCCCTTACGCGGGAATCGCGCTGCGAAGTGAAATAGATGGCCCCGTCGGAAGGATCGCGCCTGACGAGGCGGGTATTCCAGTTCTCCCCGTCGGTGAGCCTGCGGAAGACGGTGCCGTCGTAGGAAAGATAGTAAATCTGCTCCCAGAGCGTCTCGAACGCACGCACCATGTAAAGGCCGGTGTCGGAGAAGAGCATGTCGTCGGGCCAGTCGAGCCATGTCCGGTAGGTTTCGTGATAGATCGCCCGCTTCGAGCCGTCGGATGACGAGACTTCGTAGAGGTCGTAGGTATTCTGGATGCGGGGCTCGACTCCCACGAAGAAACGCCTGCTGTCCGCGCCCCAGAACGGAATTCCGAAGTAGCCGTCGGAAGACGAGTCGAAATCGGCCCAGACTATGTCGGAAGGCCTCACGGTCCCCTTCCTGACCCTGGCCTTCGACAGGTCCACGAAGCCTATGCGGACTTCGGGGTTCTTCTCCCCCGCCTTGGGATAGTGCGTGCGGCGGAGCGTTCCGTCCTGGCCGAAAGGCGAATAGATGGGGAACATGGGCACCTGGCTGTCGTCGTAGCGGTAGAAGGCAAGCTTCTTGCCGTCGGGGCTCCACCAGAACGAGCAGTAGTCGGCGGGGCGGCCGAAGATTTCCTCGAAATAAACCCATGAGGCATAGCCGTTCAGGATGACGTCGGAGCCGTCGGTGGTGATGCGCGTGACCTTCCCGGCCCTGTCTTTCACGTATAGGTCGCCGCCGAGATTGTAGGCGCAGAAGGACGAATCAGCAGTCCAGCGGAAATTGCATTCCTCAGTCTGGGCGTATGCTATGGCCGGAAGGGCCAGGAGCAAGGTCAACAATATCTTTTTCATTCAAAAAACCTTGGTGGGAAATTAACCAGATATACTTTTCTGACCGCACGGGTAAGGGCGGTGTACAGCCATTTCAAATCGTCGGAAGTCTGCTCGTCCTGCCAGAAGGGACAGTCGATGAAAACGCAGTCCCACTGCCCGCCCTGGCTCTTGTGGGCGGTGATGGCATTCGCATACTTGAGCTGCAGGGCGTTGTAGAAAGGATCCTCCCGGACCGCCTCGTAGCGGGCCTTCCTGCCCCTGATGTCTGAATAGTCCGCGGACACGCCCTGATACAGCCGGTTCTGCTGCTCGTAGGTGAGCGATGCCGATTCGGACTCGAGAGTGTCGAGACACACCTTGGCGGCAAGAGTGGCGCCGTAGTCGGGAAAAGCCAGGGTGGCGTCGGCGAAATGGAGGCCGTAGCGCTCTTCGAAGCCGCCTATGCGCTCCAGCGTCGCTATGTCGCCGTTGGCGATGTAGTCCATTCCCTCCACGTTCTCCACGAACTGATAGCAGTTTTTCACGATCATTAGCCTGTCGCCGCGCACGAGCCTGTCCTCCTTGAACTGCACCGAGGAGCGTATGCCCATATTGTAACGGATGGCCCGCCTGTTGGAACGGCAGACCACCATGACGCCATCCTCGCCGAACTCGCCGTAGGCATCTTCCATGGCCTCAATGAGCTCCCCGCCGCCTATCCTGCAGATATCGTCAAAGCCCTCAGTCTGAAGGCGTACGCCCTCGAAACTGTCGTCGGGAGAGGCGGAAGCGATCAGCTCCCTGAGCAGGGTGGCGTTGTGGAGTATGCCGGATTCGCGCGCATGGCGTACCACGGTGGTGAGAGTTTCGTAGCATACACCGCCGAAAGAATCCATGAAGTCGGGAGCGAGCGCGGGCGATGCCTCCAGGCCAATGGGCGGGAGCTGGGCGGCGTCGCCGATGAGGAGCAGCCTGCAGTCCGTCCCGGCCCGCACGAAGCCGACAAGGTCGGAAAGCAGGTTCCCCGTCCCGAATACGGCGGAAGACGGCCTGACTGCCTCTTCGATGCCCAGCAGCGACACTTCGTCCACCACGAACAGGGTGTTGCGGGCCTTGTTGGGCACTATGCTGAACTGGCCGAAGCCGTCTTCGCCGACGGACTTCTGCCTGTAGATATGCTTGTGGATGGTGAAGGCCGGACGGCCGCAGGTCTCGCCGAGCACCTTGGCGGCACGCCCCGTCGGAGCGAGCAGCACGGTGTGGAGCCTGAGGTTTTCGAGGGCCGACACCACCGCTGAAACTGCGGTAGTCTTGCCGGTGCCGGCATAGCCGTTCACCACCATTATGTCGTGGTCGTCCCCCATGAGGAAATCGGCCGTGGAGCGCAGGAACCTGTCCTGGCAGGAAGTGGCGCCGACGCTCATGCGGGCGAGGAATTCGGAATACAGGAAATCGGCCCTGGACTGCATCTTACCTGTTCCTCCTGTGATCGAAAAGGATGTAGGAAATGGCCAGGACCGGATATATCTCGACGCGGCCGAGGAACATGTCCAGGGTATAGATGAACTTGGCAAAGACGGGCTGGCCGCTGAAGTTGCCGAAAGTGCCGAGATCCCCCACCGCCGGGCCGACGTTGCTGATCGAGCTCAGCGTGGCCATCATGGCGTCCTGGGTGTCCACGCCGGAAGCCATGCTGGTGAGCGCCGAAGCGAGCCACAGCAGCATGAAAATGGCGATGTAGAGGATGTGCGGATACATGTCCTGCATGTAGATGTTGCGCCCGTAAATCTTGACTTCGGTGACGCTCGAGGGATGCAGGGCCCTGTTCAGATGGGCGCGTATGCCCTTCAGCAGGATGAGGAAACGGTCGCTCTTGATGCCGCCGGTAGTGCTGCCGGCCATGCCGCAGACCGTGCCGGCCAACATCATCATCATGCTCACGAAGAACGGGTAGACCGAGTTGTCGGCAGTGGCCAGGCCCGTGGTGGACGCGTAGCTGAGGACCTGGAAGCCTCCGTCGAGGAAGGCGGCCCCCCAGGTCGGGGCGATGCCCTCGGCCTTGAGGATGAAGGCGGCGACTACGCTGAACACGAGCACATATCCGGCATACAGCCACAGCACCTCGTTCACGAGGGGCTTGAGGGTACGCTTTGCGATGATGAGCCAGATTATGCCGAAGTGGATGCTGGCGAGGAACATGTACACCATGGTGATGATGTCCACCGCCACCGAATTGAACGACGCGATGCTGTAGTTCTTAGTGCTGAACCCGCCCGTGGCGCATACGCTGAACGCGTGGTTGATGGCGTCGAACGGGCTCATCCCCGCGATCATGTAGAGGATGAAGGCGGAAGCGCAGAGTCCGAGGTATACCCAGGTAAAGATGAAAATGGCCTGGTTGGAACGCGTGTTGTAACTGCTCCTCGAAAGCGACGAAAGCTCCAGATTGGTGAGCCTGAGGCGCATCTGGCTGGTATTGGGGATGATCAGCAGCAGGAACACGACTACGCCCAGGCCGCCGATGAAGTGGGTGCTGCTGCGCCAGAAGAGCAGGGCCTTCGGAAGGGATTCCACGTCGGAGAGTATCGTGGCGCCCGTAGTGGTGAAGCCGCTCACGCTCTCGAACCAGGCGTTCGAGACTGTGAACGGGCCGCCCCAGAGGGCGTACGGAAGCATGCCGAATATGAACGACAGAAGCCAGGACAGGAAAATTATGACATAACCTTCGCGCAGGGTGATCGCCGCCGTCTTTTTGACGAATATGAACGGGAACACGCCCACGATGAACGTGAGGAGGAAACTGACCGCAAGCGGCGCGAATGCCGTGTCGAGAGGGTCCGCAAGGGCGATTACGGCCGATATGAACATGAACAGCGCGTCCACGAGGAGCGCGTATCCCACATTGCGGCTTATGGTACTCCAGTTCATTAGCTGTCGGTTTTGTCGGAGTGGCGCTTCATGGCCGAAATGCGCTTGCGGAGCTGCCTGTTCTCGCCGGCGACTTCGGAGATGTTGGCGTTGAGCTCATGCAGTTCGTCGTCCCCAGGGAATTCGCAGCTGTAGGGGATGTTGTTCGAACGGTACAGCTTGAGGCCGTCCAGCATCTTGTAGAGGGGTTTCACATAGTTGACAGTCAGGAAGAAGAGCAGCAGGCCTATGAGCAGCAGCCCGACCCCCACTGCCACGATTCCCGGGATGATGCTGCGGTAATAGGTGCTCTGGAAAGTCACCGAGTTTTGTTCAAGGTCTTCGTAGATGGAGTCGGAAAGGCAGTTTATGTCGCGGCAGAGACGCCTGTAGCGGGGCTGCAGCCTCTCGAAGAACCATGAACGGGTGTCGATGAAGTCGGACAGTATCACGTCCTGCAGTTCGAGCGAAGTGAGCATGTAGGCGGCGTAGGAATATTCCACCGAATCGGCCAGCGGCATGATGTCGCTCCCCGCCACGGCCGCACGCAGGCTGTCGCATGTGGCGGTGAAGGCCTTGTGGTCGAAGGACGGCATGTTCACGGAACTTTCGTCCCCCACTACCGAAAGGATGGCGAGGTTGTAGTCGTTGACGGCGTCGGAGAGCCGCTGCGAGAGATTCACGCTCCTGATGTTGTCCGCGACCATGTCCGACACATACGTGCTCATGTTCCTGTACTCCATGACGGAGATGATGCTGGACACCAGCAGGACCGCGCCGATTGAACCCAGGCTGAGCCAGAGTTTGGTGCGGAGGGACAATTTTTTAAAAATTTTCATAAAACGAAAACAAATATAATAAATATTTCTTAAATTTGTTGCAAGCAGTATTTGGAATCATGACCGAAGACCAGAGAGGAATAATCAGACTGTGTATCCGAAAGGGTGCTTGCAGCATTGCTGATTTCAGCAAAGAGTTGAGTATCAGCGTACCAACGGCAACCAAAATAGTATCCCAACTCATCGAAGACGGGTATCTGCAGGACTGCGGAAAGGTGGGTACCAACGGAGGCAGGAGGCCCAGCACATACGGCCTCAATCCCCAGGCCGGGTATTTCGTGGGCGTTGACATAGCCCGTCAGCATTTCCATATCGCCATCTCCGATTTCAAGGGCGAGCTGAAATTCTACATCCAGGACATTGCCTTCGTGCTCGAGGCCAACGCCGACTCGTTCCGCAGCATGAGCCGCAAAATCAAGGATGCGGTCACCGATTCGGGAATTTCCTGGGACAAGGTGCTCGGAGTCGGCATCAGCCTCACCGGCCGCGTCAATCCCGAAAAGGGTTTCAGCCTGTCGTACTTCGTGAGCGACGACATCCCTCTCAAGGACATCTTCCAGCGCGAGCTCGACACCGCGGTCACCATAGAGAACGACTCCAGGGCCATGACCTACGGCGAATACATGTCGCTCGGCACCGGTTCCGACCAGGACATGCTGTTCATCAACCTCAGCTGGGGCCTGGGCATGGGAATGATACTCGACGGCCGCCTTTACTACGGCAAATCGGGCTTCTCCGGGGAGATAGGCCACTTCCCCATGCTCGACAACGACATCATCTGCCGCTGCGGCAAGATAGGCTGCCTCGAGACCGGAGCCTCCGGTTCGGCCCTCACCCGCTGGATAAAGGAACGCCTCAAGGAAGGGAGGCGCTCCTCCCTCTGGAAAATCTACAACGAAACCGGGGACATCAGCCTGCAGAACGTGCTCGACGCGGTGGAGAACGAAGACGTCCTCGCCATCGAGGGCATAGGGGAAATCGGAGCCACGCTCGGCAGGGGCATCGCGGGCCTCATCAACGTCTTCAACCCGGGGCTCGTCATCATCGGCGGGCGCCTCATAGTCGGCCGCGACTATCTGATGCTTCCCATACGCACCGCGGTCAACAAACTGAGTCTCAGCAAGGTAAGCACCGACACCAAGATCCGCTTCAGCCGTCTCGGCCGCTCCGCCGCCGCAACCGGCGACTGCCTTCTCAGCCGCGCCAAGCTGCTGGATCTGCTGTAACCCGGCTATAACGGCACTATTCCGGCTTGTAGGAATCCTTAAGCGAAACGGTCTTGTTGAAGATGAGCCCGCCCTCCGTGCTGTCGGGATCCTTGATATAGTAGCCGGTGCGCTCGAACTGGACGGCGATGCCGCTCGCGTCTGCCCCAAGGGCGGGTTCGGCGTAGCCGGTGCCGGGAGTGAGCGACTCGGGATTCAGGAAGTCCTTGTAGTCCCTGTCTTCGGGAACCTGGCTCATGTCGGAAAGGGTGAACAGACGATCGTAGTTGCGGAGCGTGATTTTCTTCGCATGCTCCTCGCTCACCCAGTGGATGGTACCCTTGACGCTGCGCCATTCGCCGCCTCCGGGACGGGTGGACGGATCGTAGGTGCATTTAAGCTCAACTATTTCGCCTTCAGTATTTTTAACAACTTCGTTACACTTGATGATGTAGGTATATTTGAGCCTCACCTCGCCGTCGGGCCTGAGGCGGAAGAACTTCTTGGGGGCGTCTTCCATGAAGTCGGCCCTCTCGATCAGGAGATTGCCTGTGAACGGCACCTTGCGGCTCTCGCCATCGGGCTCCGCCGGATTTAGCGGGCAGTCGAACCATTCCACCTTTCCCTCCGGCCAGTTTACGATGGTGAGCTTCACGGGATCCTGCACCACCATGTAGCGGTTTGCGCGCGCGTTGAGGTCCTGCCTCACGCACCACTCCAGGAGCTGGATGTCCATGAGCTGCTCGTGCTTGCTCACGCCTATCCTGTCGCAGAACATCCTGAGCGCCTCGGGGGTGTAGCCGCGGCGCCTCACTCCGCAGAGCGTGGGCATGCGAGGATCGTCCCATCCGCTTACGATTCCCTTCTGCACCAGTTCGAGGAGCTTGCGCTTGCTCATCAGCGTATAGGTGAGGTTCAGGCGGGCGAACTCGTACTGATGGCTGGGATAGATGCCGAGGGTCTTGATGTACCAGTCGTACAGAGGCCGGTGCACGTCGAACTCGAGCGTGCAGATGCTGTGGGTGATGTGCTCTATGGAATCGCTCTGGCCGTGGGTATAGTCGTACATCGGGTAGATGCACCACTTGTCGCCGGTGCGGTGGTGCGAAGCGTGCTTGATGCGGTACATTATGGGGTCGCGGAACAGCATGTTCGGATGCGCCATGTCGATTTTCGCACGGAGCACCTTTTCGCCGTCGGCGTATTTGCCGTCGCGCATTTCACGGAACAGCCTGAGGTTCTCTTCGGGGGTACGGTTCCGGTAAGGGCTCTCCTTTCCCGGAGTGTCCACGGTGCCGCGGCCGGCGGAAATTTCTTCCTGGCTCTGGTCGTCCACATAGGCCTGGCCCTTGAGTATCATCTGTTCGGCCCACTCGTAGAGCTGGTCGAAGTAGTCGGACGCGTAGAGTTCCTTCTCCCACTGGAAGCCCAGCCATTTGATGTCCTCCTTGATGGCGTCCACGTATTCGGTGTCTTCCTTGGTGGGGTTGGTGTCGTCGTAGCGGAGATTGGTCTTGCCGCCGTACTTCCTGGCAAGGCCGAAGTTTATGCAGAGGCTCTTAGCGTGTCCGAGGTGCAGATAGCCGTTGGGCTCGGGAGGAAAGCGGGTAAGAATTCCGCTCACCTTGCCGGACCTGAGGTCGTCTTCGATGATTTCTTCCAGAAAATTCAGGTTCTTCTTTTCGTCTTCCATAAAGGTCAAATTTGAAAGGCAAATTTAACTATTTCCTCCGAAAGTGTAAAAGATTTCTTAATTTTGTACTTTAATTTCGCAAATGCGAAAAAACCCCTTTCCGGAGCCGAAAGGCGACAAAGTCCCTTCCCCGAGGGAAGGGATTTAGGGATGGGGTAACGTAGACAAATAAAATGTGCGGGGGCCTTTGCATCTGAAAAACTGCTTTGCAAGCCGGCAGGACAGTGAAAAGGACTTGCGAAAGTTGAATACTATGATTAAATCGATGACAGGATATGGCAGGGCGGAAGTGTCGCTTCCCTCCGGCCGGCTCACAATAGAAATCCGCGCTCTCAATTCCAAGAGCGCCGACATAAACATCAAAAGTCCCCTCCTCCCAAAGGACAAGGACCTCCCCGTACGCCAGAAAATCGCCGATTCGCTGGTCAGGGGCACCATCGACGTATTCATCAGCTTCGAAGCCTCGGCCGCCGAAAACGCCCGCAGCATCAACGCCGGAGTGGCCAGGGCCTACCTCGACCAGGCCTCGGCGCTCGTGGGCCCTGCCCTCACGGACGAAAGGGACCGCGCCGTGCTGCTCTCCGCCATCCTCCGCTTCCCCGACGTGCTCGACGCCGGCAAGGCCGAAATCATCGACGAGGAAGGCTGGCCGCTGGTGGACGCCGCCTTCGACAGCGCCCTCAGGCAGCTGAACGACTACCGCGAAAAGGAAGGCGCAGCCCTGTACAGGGACGTCACGTCCCGGGTGCGGAACATCCTCTCCCTCGAGGACGAAGTCGAGTCGCACGAAGCGGAGAGGCTCGCCCTGGTCAAGGAAAACATCCTGAAGGCGGCCGAGGATGCCCGCATCAGGCTCGATCCCGAACGCTTCGAGCAGGAAATGGTGTTCTATCTGCAGAAGATGGACATCAACGAGGAGAAAGTCCGCCTCCGCCAGCACTGCAGGTATTTCCTCGACACCATCGACTCCGAGCCCTTCCCCGGCAAGAAGCTTGGCTTCATCATCCAGGAAATGGGGCGCGAGATAAACACCACCGGCTCCAAGGCTGGCAACGCCGAAATCCAGAAGGCCGTGGTAAAAATGAAGGACGAGCTCGAAAAAATCCGGGAGCAGTCCATGAATATCCTCTGACGCCTTAACATTTCCGTCTTTTCAGCGTCTTCTATACGGTTTTGGCAAATTAATTGAAGAATTATTTGCCGAATCGGAATTAATGTATCCCCCCACTATGGCCCTGATAGAATTGAAGGACGTCAACAAAACCTATTACGGCGCACAGCCGCTGCACGTCCTGAAAGGTATAAACCTTAATATAGAAACTTAATATAGAAAGAGGAGAGTTCGTGTCGATAATGGGAGCCTCCGGCTCCGGAAAGAGCACCCTGCTGAACATCCTGGGCATCCTCGACAGTCTCCCGGCCCCTTCCTTCGCCGAGCAGCTTCGCAACAACTTCAGCCAGTACGTGGGGCTTTCGCTCAACGTGCCCGTCTTCAACAAGTTCTCCACCCGCAATTCGGTCCGGCTCGCCGAACTCGGCCGCAGCGCCCAGGAGCTGAATCTGCAGAACGCCAGGAACACCCTCTACAAGGAAATCCAGCAGGCCTACTACAACGCCGTTGCCGCCGACAGCCGCTACCGCAGCTCCATGCAGGCCGCGAAGGCCGCCGGGGAGTCGTTCGAAATGGTGAAGGCAAAATACGAGAACGGCAAAGCTTCGATAACCGAATTCAACGAATCGAAGAATGCCGCTCTCAAGAGTGAATCAGACCTTGCGCAGGCCCGCTGCGAGTTGTTCTACCAGACCGAACTGCTGGATTTCTACAGGGGTATAGCCTTCTGAACTACTTCTGCCTGAGCCACTTCCAAAGGTCGGCCCAGGTGCCCTTCTTGCCGAAGACGAGTATGCCGGCACGGTAGATTTTGGCCGATGCCCAGGCGCAGAGCGCGAAGGTGACCAGCAGGAGGGCTATCGACACCGCCAGTTCCCAGAAGGGTACTCCGTACGGAATGCGCGCAAGCATCACTATCGGCGATGTAAAGGGGATCATGCTCCCCCACCAGACCACCTTGCTGTAGGGATTCCGCATGGCCATGAGGGCTATGAAGAAGCCTATGAGCAGCGGAATCGTGATGGGCAGCTGCAGCTGGCTGCTGTCCCCTTCATTCTCCACCGCCGACCCCACGGCGGCAAAGAGCGAGGCGTAGAGCAGGTAGCCGAGGATGAAGTAGACGAAGAACGAGAGCAGGAGCTGGCCCCACGGAATGTTGCCTAGGGTCGTGAGGATGGTCTTCATTCCGCCGTCCTCCATCATGGCCACGGCGTCGTCCATGTGGAAGCCGGTGCCGGAGGATGCCATTTCGGCAATCTGAGCGCTGTCGGTTCCCTGCATGAGTTTCGGGCCCAAGGCCGCGCCGCCCACTCCCACTATGACGAGGGTGAGCACTATCCACAGCGCGAACTGGGTGAGGGCCACCAGCGCCACGCCTATGATCTTTCCGAACATGAGGTCTATGCTCTTCACGGAAGACACGAGCACCTCGACCACACGCGAGCTCTTCTCTTCGATGACGGAGCTCATGACCATGCCGCTGAACATCGTGACGAACATGTAGATGAGCATGCCCAGCACCATCGAAAGGATCATGTATATCCCCGATTCGGAGATGGTTTCCTTTCCGTCTTCGCCGAGCGTGTATTCGGTGACTTTTACGTTGGCGCGCACGTCCTTCATTATTTCGTCGAGCCCCTCGATGCCGTAAGACTTGATGCGATAGTCCTCCACCGCATTGGAGACCCGGCCGGAAAGCACTTCGGCGAAATCCACGCCTGCGGGCTTTTCGCTGTAGGTGGAAACGCTCACGCTCCCTGTTGAATCGAGGGGGCTCACCACCACCAGGATGTCTTTCCCGAGGGCAGCGAGCCTGCTCTTCACGGAATCGGGCTCTTCGGCGGAGAAATCGTACCAGTTGGCTGTTTCGCCGTTCTCCAGGACCGGAATCACTATGCCGCTGAGGTCGCATACGGCCACCTCCTTGGTCTTCTCCTTGGTATTCATCATTATGAGGCTCGGAAGGAAGCACATCAAGGCGAAGAGTATGGGCACAACGAAAGTGAGAATGAGGAAGCTCTTCTTCCTTACGCGGGTGTTGTATTCGCGGCCTATGACAAGGCCAATGTTGCGGAAATTCATTGCTTTTCCTCCTCTTCTTTACCGGTTACGAGACTTATGAAGATGTCGTTCATGCGGGGCATGAGCTCGCGGTAGCTGTTTACCGTCACTCCCCTGTCGATGAAGGATTTGAGAGTGCTGTTGCCGCCGGTCTCGCGGGGCAGCACCTCGGTGTGGCGGCCGGTTTCGTCGGTGTACTCGAGTTCGATGTTGTCGTTGCCGTACCTGCGGCGTATGTCCCGGACGTCCCCGCTGAGGACGAGCCTGCTCTTGTTGATAAGGGCGATGTCGTTGCAGAGCTCCTCGACGCTCCCCATGTCGTGGGTGGAGAGCACTATGGTGGCACCCTCGTCCCTCAGACGCAGGATTTCTCTGCGGACGATGTCGGCATTGACCGGGTCGAATCCGCTGAAGGGCTCGTCGAGAATCATCAGGGACGGCCTGTGGACCACCGTGGTGATGAACTGGAGCTTCTGGGCCATGCCCTTGGAAAGCTCCTCCACCTTCTTGTTCCACCAGTCCTGGATGCCGAAACGCACGAACCACTCCTTGAGGGAGGACAGGGCGTCGGCGCGGGACATGCCCTTGAGCTGGGCCAGGAACATGGCCTGCTCGCCCACTTTCATCTTGCGGTAAAGGCCGCGCTCCTCGGGCATGTAGCCTATTTTCTGTACGTCCTCCTCCGTGATGGGACGGCCCTGGAAGAGGATTTCCCCGCCGCTGGGGATGGTTATCCGGTTGATGATCCTGATGAGGGTCGTCTTGCCGGCGCCGTTGGGCCCCAGCAGGCCGGTAACCTTTCCTTCGTGGAAGTCGATGCTCACATGGTCGAGCGCGACCTTCTCTCCGAAGGATTTGGATACTTCCTTACATTCTATCAATGCCATATGATCAGTTTTACTTTTCGCAAAAATAATAAATATTTATTGAGTTGCAATAAAAAATTAAAAAATTTTTCAAAATTTAATCGGTCTGCGAATTTACGCATTTTATTTTGTATTTTTGTGCATCGGTTCAAAACAGCTTCTCAATACAGACTGAAATCCAATGGCGAAAGGCGGAACGGACGTGGCGGCGCAGTGCGCCGGAATCATCGAAGAGGTCAGGAAAGGCGTCTTCAAGCCGGTGTATCTGCTCATGGGAGAAGAGCCCTTCTACCCCGAGCAGGTATGCAGGGCAATCATTGAGAACTGCCTGCAGGACTACGAAAAAGACTTCAACGAGACCATCTGCTACGGGGCCGACGTGACCGTGGAGCAGGTCGTCTCGGCAGCCCGGCGCTTCCCCATGATGGCGGAAAGGCAGCTGGTGGTGGTAAAGGAGGCCCAGGCCCTGAAGGGCATCGAGGGGCTCTCCGTCTACACCTCCGACCCTCTCGACAGCACGGTCCTGGTGCTGCTCTTCCACGGCGCCAGGCTCGACAAGCGCCTCAGCCTCTACAAGAGCATCCAGAAGGTCGGCACCATCGTCGACTCCCCTGCCGTAAGAGATTATGAAATAGGCAACTGGATCATTTCCTACTACCGTTCCAAAGGCCTCCAGATAGACCCTCAGGCCGCAGCTCTGCTCGGCGAATCCGCCGGAACCGAGCTCTCCGTGATTGCGGCCGAAACCGAAAAGCTCCTGCGGAACCTGCCGGAGGGCGCAAGGCAGGTTTCGGTGCAGGACATCGAGAAGAACGTGGGCATCTCCCGCGAGTTCTCCATTTTCGAGCTCACCAGGGAGCTGTCCGCCCGCAACGGCGCAAAGGCCCTCAAAATCGCATCCCGCCTGGGTTCGGGGGCCAAGTTCGCCATGCCCCCGGCTGTGAGCGCGCTCTACACCCACTTCTACAGGCTGCTCAAGTACGAGGCTTTCCTGCTCGGCAATCCCCGCCCCTCGCGGGAAGAAGCCGCCGCCGTGCTGGGGGTCAACCCCTACTTCGTGCGCGAATACGACACCGCGGTCCGGAACTATCCCCTCAAGCGCACCATGGGCATAATATCCCTGCTCTGCGAATACGACTTCAGGGGGAAGGGCGGAAACGGCGAAGCCTCAACACCCGAAGCTCTCCTTGTGGAACTCACCGCTAAAATCCTCGGAGCATGATCTGGGATCCGCTCCGCAGGAAAGAGGTTGCCGAAACCCCCGAAGAGAAGGTCCGCCAGTGGTTCATCGGCGTGCTTTCAGAAGCCGGAGTGCCCTCCGGCCTGATGATGAGCGAAGCCTCCCTGAAGCTCGGCGACAAGGCCTTCAGGGCCGACATCGTCGTCTACGACCGTTCGGGCAGTCCCCTCGCAATCGTGGAATGCAAACGCCCCTCGGTGAAGGTGGACGGAAGGGTGGCGCTCCAGGCCCTGCGCTACCACGCCTCGCTCGGAGTGAAGTTCATAATGCTCACGAACGGAAATAATACCTATATTTACCGCCTTGAAGGCGACGGATTCGTGCCATGCGACCGGATGCCTTCCTACGAAGAAATGCTATGAGCACAGTTACGCCGGAATTCGTCAACAAGGAAATCTTCAGGATAGTGAGTGAAACCGCCTCCGAACTGGGAGTGCGGGCATTCGCCATCGGAGGCTACGTGCGCGACTGCTTCCTCGGCACCCCGTCGGGCGACATCGACATCGTGGTGGAGGGCAGCGGTCTCGACTTCGCCCGTGCCGTAGGGGCCAAAACGGGTTCATACGTGTCTTATTTCAAGAATTTCGGCACCGCCATGATGCATTTCAAGGGCGATGAGATAGAATTCGTAGGGGCGCGCAAGGAATCCTACCGCAGAGAATCCCGCAAGCCCGTCGTGGAGAACGGTACCCTCGAGGACGACCAGCTCCGCAGGGACTTCACCATCAACGCCATGGCCTTTTCGCTCAACGAAGGCTCCTTCGGCGAACTGGTCGACCCGTTCGGCGGCATACGCGACCTCGCCGCGGGCATCATCCGCACTCCGCTCGACCCCGACACCACCTATTCCGACGATCCCCTGAGGATGTTGCGCGCCATCCGCTTCGCCACCAGGCTGTCCACCCCGGAGCTGGAGTTCAGGATAGTCCCCGAAAGCATGGAATCCATGCGCAGGATGGCCCCCAGGCTGGAAATCCTCTCAAAGGAAAGGATAGCCGACGAGCTCAACAAGATGCTCCTCTGCTCCAGGCCTTCCCGCGCCTGGCGCCTCATGGACGAGGCCGGCCTGCTCCCGGGCATCCTGCCCCAGCTGTCCGCCCTCAAAGGCGTGGAAACCGTTGACGGAAGGGGCCACAAGGAGATTTTCTCGCATACTCTCGCAGTGCTCGACAATGTCGCCGCGGCCGACACCTCCTCCAATCTCTGGCTCCGCTGGGCGGCTCTCCTGCACGACATCGGCAAGCCCTCCGTCAAAAAATACGTCCCGTCCGTCGGCTGGACCTTCCACGGCCACGACCTCGTGGGTTCCAGGATGGTTCCGAAGATATTCGCGTCCCTCAAGCTTCCCCTCGACGAAAAGATGAAATACGTCAAGAAGCTGGTCTGGCTGCACATGCGCCCCATCGCCCTGGTGGACGACGAAGTGACCGACTCGGCAGTGCGCCGCCTGCTCTTCGACGCCGGCGACGACATAGACGACCTCATGCTCCTGTGCAACGCCGACATCACCAGCAAGAACCCCGAGAAGGTACGCCGCGTCCACGCCAATTTCGAGCTCGTGAAGCAGAAGCTGGTGGAGGTGGAGGCCAAGGACGCCATACGCAACTTCAAGAACCCCGTCACAGGCGACTACATCATGGCCCTGTACGGGCTGGAGCCCTGCAACACCATAGGCGAGCTCAAGGAATACGTCAAGGAGGCCATCCTCGACGGCAGGATAGGCAACAACTTCGAAGAAGCCGACGCCCTGCTGCGCGTGAAGGCCGCAGAAATGGGTCTGAAGGAATGCAGATAGACTCCTACATCTCCTACATAGCAGGCGTACGGAGGTATTCCCCCCGCACGCAGGAAATCTACCGCTCGGTGCTGGAGGAATTCCGGGAATACTCCGGGGATCTCACCCCCGTCGGGATACGCAACTACGAAGTGCACCTGCTCGACGACAGGAAGGCCGGCGCCAGGACCGCCACCCTGCATCTTTCCGTCCTCAGCGGATACTGCCACTGGGCGGTGAGGCAGGGGCTGCTCGCCTCCAATCCAGTGAAACTGGTTCCGAAGCCCGCCACCGAAAAGCGGCTGCCGGTGTTCTACCGGGAGGAATCCATGAAGGAGTATTTCAGCGCCAGCGCACCTGCGGCCTCGCAGGACCAGCTGGACCTGCTCCTGTCGCTTCCCGCAGCCGACTCCACCGCAAAGGAGCTGTACGAAAGGAGGCTGCGCCGTCTCATAGTGTCCATGCTTTTCGGCACGGGGATAAGGCGCAGCGAGCTCATCTCCCTCGACGGGCGTTCGGCCGACTTTTCCCGCCGGGTGCTTTCGGTACACGGAAAGGGCGACAAAATGAGAGAAATTCCGCTCACCCCTTCGCTTTGTGAAGAAATTTCCTTATATTTGAGTGCAGCATCCCACATGCTGGGGCCCGGCGAAGGCGGTTCCCCCCTGTTGCGCACCCCCCGGGGCGGCAGGCTTTACCCCGTCTTCGTGGACAGGGCGGTGAAGCGGGAGCTGGGAACGACGGACATAACGGGGCGCAAATCCCCGCACGTCCTGCGCCACACCCTGGCCACGGAGCTACTCGATGGCGGCACCGACCTCAACTCCATCAAGGAACTCCTGGGGCACAGCTCCCTGGCGGCCACCCAGGTGTACACCCACAACAGCATGGAAAGGCTGCGGAAAGAATACAACAAAGCCCACCCAAGGGCTTCCAATACAGATATCAACCATGGAGATAAATCTGAAAACCCTTAAGTTCGACGCCGACCAGAAGCTGGTCGACTATGTGAACAAGAAGGTCGCACGCCTGGAAAGGTTCTACCCTGCAGGCAGTGAGGCCGTTGCCGATGTCACCCTCTCACTCGGCAAGAATCCCGACAACAAAGAGGCAAAAGTCCAGGTGCACATCCCCGGGCAGGAACTGATCATCGAACGCCAGTCCCCCACCTTCGAGGAAGCCATCACCGAATGCGTGGACGCCATGAAGGAGAAACTCACCCGCGCAAAGGAAAAGCTCTACGAGAAATAGCCCCTACTGCTCGTCGACGGAATCGTCGTCGTTCAAATAGAAGTAATTGTAGTCCCTGCCATAGTTGTTCTGATGGCGGGGACTTTCGTAAAAGTCCTTGTGCTCCGCATAGAAGCCGCTGCCTGAGTTGTTCGCGGCCGCCTCGCGGATGATACGGTTCCGGGTGGAACGGAACAGAAACAGGCAGAACACTATGAGCACGAAGGTCACGAACACCGAAAGGGATTCGTTCAGGCCGCTGGTAAAGCAGATGGTGTCGTACACTCCATGCAGAATCACGGGATACAGCCACATCTTGATTCCGGCGCCGCGCCTTTCGTCCTCGTTCCAGGAGAAATGCCTCTTGGAATAGTAGTAGCCCATTATGACCGCGAAGGCGAAATGGCCGGGGACGGCGAGGAAGGCCCTCGAGATGGCCACCTGGAAGAAGCCCAGCCCCGACATGGCCAGGTACATGAGATTCTCGAACGAGGCGAAGCCCAGGCCCACCGCCGTGGCGTACACTATGCCGTCGTAACGCTCGTCAAAATCGGAGCATTTCCGCAGCAGCAGCCAGAGCATGAGCAGTTTGGCCGATTCTTCCGGGATGGCGGCGCCAAGGAACGCCGTCTTGAGGGCTTCGGCAAATGTGGTGGGATCTTCGGTGAAAACCCCCAGACTGAGCAGCGGACCCGAGATGAGGGTCGAGACGAAAATGGCCAGGACTCCGTAGAGGAAGCCCTTGAGCACCAGCCGGGTGGGTTCGGGATTGATATCCCTCGAAAACACGTACCAGAACAGGATTGCGGCGGGAAGAAAAGCCGCGAGAAGAAACATGAACATATGCAGGAGTTTTTAATTGACTATGATTTCATCTGTAAACAGCCATGGACGGGAGCCCTGGAAAGCTTGGAAACGCACGTAACGGGCCTTCCCCGAAACCGGGGCGCCGTACAGGAAAAAGAGAGTGCTGGTATCCTTTTCGGGCACGTCAGAGTCTATTGCCGCGGCCTCCGAATAATTCTCCCCGTCGCTTGATAGGGATATCACCACCCGCGACGGCGCGCAGACCTCATGCGGATAGAAATGCATGAAGGTTGCGCCCACGTAGTGGATGTCCAGTACTTCTTCGAGGTCTATGACCACGTCGACATCCGACAGGAAACCCTGCCAGCGGCCGCTTCCGGGCAGATAGCTCCAGCCGCCCTGCCTGCCGTCGGTAAGGGTTGTGGGGCCATCGGCGGGGTAGCGTTCCGAAACGGGGATGTTATATGTCACCGGTTTCCCCTTCGCAAGGTGAGCGACAGGCTGGAAATAGGCCTTTCTCTGACCGTACTCGTCTTCAATCCTGAAGGTTTCGTAACCCCGTTCCCTCAACTGCGCGCAGAAACTTGCAGCCCTTTTGCGGAAGTCCGCAAGGTCTTTGTTTTCGGGAAGGCTCCAGCCCACTTCGGCAATTGCCAGCAGGCGCGGATACATGAGCATTTCGGCGAAGCCTTCACTGTCGACCCCCTCCGTCCACATGCAAGCTGACACGCCTTTTATGAGGGCGGCCTGCGATGGTGTCATCTCTTTCTGCACGGGTTCGAACACATACACGCTGTCGGTGGGGAGATATATCCCTTCGGCGCTGCGGCACACCCTTGGAGCATCGGGAAGGCGCTGAATGTAGCAGCGCTCGGCCGGGGCCATTATCACCTCATGCCCGCGGCTCACCGCCTTCGTACCGGCAGCGGCGTTCCACCAGGCCATCACCGTGGCCCCGTCGGGCATTTCCCCGTCGAGCAGGTCGTCCCAGCCCGTCATCTTCCTGCCCTTGGAATTCAGGTACTCCCCTATCTTTCCGATGAACCAGGCCTGGAGGGCGTTTTCGTCAGGCAGGTTCTCCCTTGCCATGAGCGAACGGCATCTGGGGCAGCGCTTCCAGTTTTCCTTGTTCGCCTCGTCGCCCCCGATGTGGATGTATTCGCCAGGGAAAAGTTCCATGACCTCGTCAAGGACCTTCGTGAAAAACTCCATGGTTGCGGGATTTCCGAGGCAGAGGTCGTAGCTCTTCTCTCCGGTGCAGGAAAGTTCGGGATATGCGGCCGTTACTTCGTCGCTGTGGCTGGGCATCTCTATTTCGGGGATTATCTCGATGTGGCGCTCGTGCGCGTATGCGAGCAGGCGCCTGATGTCGTCCTTGGTGTAATAGCCGCCCCAGGCCGCAGGATGCCCCGGGACGGTGGTGTCGACATACTCGCGGTCTTTCCAGTCGTAATAGTTCTCCGCAGTGCGCCATGCGGCGTATGAGGTGAGCCGTGGATATGCGTCAATCTGCAGGCGCCAGCCGGCCCCGTCGGTCAGATGCAGGTGCAGGCGGTTCATCTTGACAGAGGCCATCACGTCCATTTGTTTCTCGAGGAATCCGACGCTCCTGAAATTGCGGGACAAGTCGTACATGAAGCCCCGGTAGTGGTACCTCGGAAAGTCGGTGACCGTGCAGCACTTCAGGGAACCGCCCCCCGCCTTCATCTGATCCAGGCTCTTGAGGGCATAGAAGGCCCCCGTGCTGTCGGGAGCAAGGATCTTCACGCCCCTGGTGGTGATTTCCAGCAGGTATGCTTCAGGGCTTTCCGGGGAGAGGGTTCCCGCCGCCTTCCTGAAAGCCCCGGCATCGATGCGCACCGAGGGCACGGCGTCGGCGCTGCAGACTCCCTTTCCGGGCTGCACCCGGGCAGGAACGGGAATGATCAGCTCCGGCCCCGAAACGGCCTGGGCCGCGGAAGTAATGCAGGGCAGGGCGAACAAAAAAAGGAGAAGTGTCTTTTTCATCTATGCAAAGATAGTTGGATTTCTGAAAAAATCATTATATTTGCAGTCCAATCAGGAAAGATGCTCGAGTGGCTGAAGAGGCACGTCTGGAAAGCGTGTGGCCGCCAAAAGCGGCTCCTGGGTTCGAATCCCAGTCTTTCCGCAAACAAAAAACGGCTGAAATTTTCTTTCAGCCGTTTTTTTAATGGGCCCGCCTGGCGCGGTGCAGGAATCCCTACTCTTCCATCTTCTCCTTGACCCCCTTGCCAGCCTTCTTCAGGAAATCCTCTCCGAAAGCCACCCAAAGGCATGACAGCAATACACCCATGAAGCCCCAGATTACGACGGTCTTCATGCGGCTCTTGGTGGCCCGGTCAGGCATGGTAGCCGGCTGGATCACCGCATACATCGGACGCTCCTCCTGAATCTTGGCCTTTGCCATCTCGGCCTGCTGTGCCATCTGGGAATAAAGCTGGTTGGCGAGGTTTGCTTCCTGCTGGAGACGCTCCTTTTCACTGTTGACGCTCTGCAGGATGACGCTGCGGTCGTAGTCGACGCGAGCGGCATAGGCCTGCTGCGCCTTTACCAGATTGTCATGCGCCTCTTCCCTGAGATGCTCATAATAATTGTAGTCGTCAATCGCTTTTCTGGTTCTGTACGCCGTAACATACTCCTGAAGCCTGGCGGTCACGGTATCGGCCAACTGGGTGACCATCTGCCTGTCATCGAATACGACGCTGACAGTTGTCACGCCCGTCTTCTTGTCGACATCGGCGCTGATGCTTTCCTTCAGCGTCTTGGCAACTTTCATCTGGTTGGGAGTCAGGGCGGATATGTCCACGACATCGTCGTTGAACACCCTCCTGTACTTTTCCCTTTCTTCCATAGACTTTTCCGAAACCTTCTTCTTGGGCTTGTCATACCTCATAAGATGGTCGAAGACGGTAACCGGCTGAGGTGCGGGAAGGCCTTCGAGCTGCGCCTTGGGGGAATAATAAGGATCGAGCCTGACGTCGAAAAGGCTTGCAATGAACGGCGTGCTCCGGCATATTTCGGGGAACAGGGTGATGGACATGGCATCGGAAGCGTTATCCAGACTGATGTTCCCCATGCCCAGCATGCTTGTTATGTTGTTGATGCTGGTGCTTCTTTTCTGAAGCTCGGGAGCCAGGGTGACGGTAACCTGATAATAACGCTTCGACAGGAGCGCCGAGGCTATGCCCAGACAGCCGAAGATGAAAGACACGAGTATTATGAACTTCCACCTCTTGAGCAGTTTCGCGAGAATGCCCGCCCAGTCAATTGAGAACCCGTCTTCTTCCTCGATTCCGGGGACTGCGTATTGTTTTTGTTCGTCCATGACTACTTCGCGTTTGAGTATCTTATAATCAGGAATACGTATGTAAGGGCGCTGGTAAGGGACGCCATGGTTGTGGCAATGGTGGAAACCGAAGACCATGTGTTGGCGTCGTACTTCCTGGGTTCCTTCTTCGGGACCACGATTTCGTCGCCGGCCTTGAGCTTCATGCCGGCAGAATAAGGCCTTGCGGAACCGTCGGTATTCACTACATAGGCATGTCCAAGTTTGGCCTTGTCGGCGAGACCGCCGCACATGCGGATGTACTTGGACGCGGTATAGTTCGGATTGTAGGCGAATGCGTTCGGCATCATTACGGCACCGGAAACTTTCACGACCTCGTTGATCTGGGGAATGGATACGTTGTCACCTTCGTAAAGGACTATGTCGTCCTTTCCGCCGGGATGCTCCAGCGCCGCCCTCAGGTTGATGGAGATGGAATACGACCCGGGGGTGGACACAAAGCCTACGCTGGCGGTGTCTCCCTGCGCAAGCAAGGTCTGGCGTTCAGCTTCGGCACGGCTGATTTCCTCGGCGGTAAGCCTGCGGTAAAGGCGGGCTCCTTCGAGATGCGCGTATTCAGTGACGCCTCCGGCCATGCGGATAAGGTCACTGAGATGTTCCTGCCGGTTGGTCATGACGTAAGTGCCGGGGAAGTTTACCTCACCGCTTACCGAGAAATGCTTCTGCGCATTGTATGCGGGACTTCTGTGGACGATGACTTCATCATAAGGTTCAAGCACGAATCCCTTCACTCCGTCGTCCACCAGACCGTCCTTTATTGCGAAACTGTAAACGGTGGCCGTCTTTTCGGGGACCACCTGTCCTTCGGAGTCCTTGATGCGCCTTGAGACATCCACCCTGGACGTGGAAGCTCCGTCGAGCAGGCCGCCTGCGACGATGATAAGGTCTTCCACAGTAGTGTTTTCGGCAAACGGGAATGTACCGGGGTTGACGACGAGACCGCTGATGGACATGACGCGGTTGTCCTGGAGGTCGGGTTTGCTCACAATCTGGAGTTCGTCGTTCTTCTGGAGTTCAAAATCAGGAGCGTTGCCGGCGAGGATTTCGCCGAGATTCAGGGATATGATTTCGAGGGTGCGGTCCTCGTGTTCGCGATGTACGACAACCCTGCCGGTGAAAGCCTCCGGGAGAAGGCCTCCAGCCTGCTCAACCAGCTGAGTGACAGTGTGTACCTTGGAAGAAAGCTCATAAGTTCCGGCCTGGTAGACGGCTCCCGTAATGGTAAGTTTGTTGTCGAAGAGGCCGTTGAGCTTGCTTACATTGATTTCATCGCCGTTCTCCAGAAGGAAAGAGGCAAACTGGGACTGCGGAACAGTACGTACGAAATAGCTGTTGCTGTTCTGGCGGGTGACGGTGACGCTTTCGGTGAAGGCGCCGCTTTCAAATCCGCCGGAATATTTGAAAAGGTCGGCAAGGGTTTCGCCCTCCTTCATTTCGAAGCGCATGGGGCGCTTGACGAGGCCCGTAGTCCGCACCAGAATGTCGTATGAAGGAATGAGGATGACGTCACCTTCTTCGAGACGGATGTCGCTGGCGGAGCTGCCGTTTATGAGATAGTCGTAGACATCCACGGTACCCACGATCTTTCCGCCCCTCGACACCTTGATGTTCCTCAGGGTGCCGACTCCGCTGGGACCGCCAGCCATGTAAAGGGCATGGAACACGGTGGACAGCGAAGAGAGACGATAAGTTCCCGGATTGACCACGTTGTCGAGAATATTCACCTGGATTGTACGTATCTGCCCGAGGCTGAGACGGATATTGGTGCCGGTAGTGCTTCTGTTGAGCCCGGCGTAAATGCCTGCAAGTTTTTTCTTGAGGTAGGCGTTGGCCTCGTCGATGGTCATGCCGCTGAGGTAGATGGGGCCGAGAACGTCAACGTTGATGCTGCCCTCGGGCGAAATGATGCCGCGAAGGGTGCTCTGGTTTGCGCCGAAGATGTCGATTATGACCTCGTCGCCGGGACCCAGCCTGTAGTTGCGCGGAGTGGCCAGATTTTCGCTTGGAGCGAAATTAAGGTTGCGGTTGCGGAAAATGTTCCGGCCGTACACCTCGTTGGAACCCTCAACTGCCACGGCGGCGGGAGCGGCCTGGGCCTCGGACAGCGTATGGGCCCGGGATATCTCCTCGGTCCGGGTCTCAGCGGTGTTCTGCTGCTCGTAAAGGGCGCGGACCCTCTCTGCCTGGGCCCTGTCCACCCCCTTCAGGGCGAGGTCGCTGATCATCTGGTCCTGAGATTTGCCTTCCTTGACACCGGTTTTAACATAGTCCAGCACCTGCTGGTCGGTCATGGTGCTCTGAGCCAGAGCGGCGAAACCCGCCACGAACAGGCAGGCCGCCAAAGTCAGGATTTTCTTATGTGTGCTGTTCATAATCGATTTAATGGCATTTTTGCATTCAACCGACAAATATACGAATAATTTACGATATTTTTATTTATCTTTGCGGCCTTGCTTCACGGGGATGTTTTGGTTTAGACAGCATCGATGCCGGAAGGTAAGCACGCCGGGCCATGGGGTTATGCCCGTTAAAACACACTCCGAACAATTAGCTGGCAACAGCAACTATGCACTCGCAGCCTAATCTGCAAAGCGGATTGGCTTAATGGGGCCGCCAAGGCGCGGCGCCCACGAGTATCCCTCCCGCTTTAGGCCGCCTATGCCGGGGCCCAGGGGTATCATTCAAGGCGGATGCACGCGGCGACTCCTTTAAACCGCGCCAAGATTCAAAGGATAAGGTCCGCTTGGCCCGTCTTCCGGCAGCCCGGTCCCGACACTTAAAGGAAGAATAAGCGTGTAGAAAGCTTTTGGGTGCGTTGTTTGGACGGCGGTTCGAGTCCGCCCATCTCCACGCGGAAGGGCCCGGCGTAAAACCGGGCCCTTGTCGTTTTGGTGTGGGAGCGGACGGATTCGAACCGCCGACCCCCTGCTTGTAAGGCAGGTGCTCTAAACCGACTGAGCTACGCTCCCGAAAAACGGGTTGCAAAGTTACTCCAAAAAAACATTCCTGCAAATATTTTTTCGATTATTTTTCCGCCCGGGGCCGTATCTTCCTGAATCTCAGCATGATTACCCCCCAGAACGCCTCGCCGAAGATGCCTCCTGACATTTTGGAAGTGCCTTCCTTGCGGTTGACGAAGATGACGGGGACCTCCGCCAGGGTGAAGCCGAGACTGATGGCGGAATATTTCATTTCTATCTGGAAACCGTAGCCCTTCATCCGGATGGCGTCGAGGTCGATGGTCTCGAGCACCCTGCGGCTGTAGCACACGAAGCCGGCCGTGGAGTCGAAGATTTTCACGCCGAGGGTCTTGCGCACGTACACCGAGGCGAAATAGCTCATGAGGATGCGCCCTATGGGCCAGTTCACCACGCTCACGCCGTCCTTGTAGCGGGAACCCACCGCAAGGTCGGCTCCGTCCAGACAGGCCGCGTGCAGGCGGGGGAGGTCGGACGGGGCGTGGGAAAAGTCGGCGTCCATCTCGAAGATATAGTCGTAGCCGCGCTCCAGGGCCCACTTGAAGCCGGTGATGTAGGCAGTGCCGAGCCCCTGCTTGCCGCTGCGCCCGATGAGGTGGAGCCTCCCGGGAAACTCCCCGATGAGCTTTCTGACGACGTCGGCCGTGCCGTCGGGCGAGCCGTCGTCGATGATTAGAATGTCGTACTCCCCTTCGAGGGCGAACACCGCGCGGATAATATTCTCCGCGTTTTCTATTTCGTTGTAGGTCGGTATGATGACCAGTTTCTTGTCCATATTTCGCGAATTTATGATTTTTTTTTAACTTTGAGACATGGAAAGAGTGAAAATCTTCAGACTTCCGGATTTCAGCACCGGAACAATCAAAGAAACAGCCTCCGAAGCCGATACCGATTACACCCTGCTGTACACCCGTCCGACCGGGCTCAGCTTCGTGGACCGCGGCCTGGAGCGCATGGTCAGCATCGCCGACGACACCGCGGCGGGCATGGTCTACTCCGACCACTTCAACGGCACTGAGCCCGTACCTGTGATCGACTGCCAGAAAGGCGCCCTCCGTGACGACTTCGACTTCGGCGGAGTGCAGCTCTACCGCACGGAGGCCCTCAAATGCGCCGCGGCCGGAATGGACGCCATCTACCGCTTCGCAGGCCTCTACGACCTCAGGCTCAGGGTTTCAAGGATGGCGAAGATAGTGCATGCAGGCGAGTTCCTGTATTACGAAACCGACAGCGACACCCGCAAGAGCGGCGAGAAACTCTTCGACTACGTGAATCCCCGCAACCGCGAGGTCCAGATTGAAATGGAGAAGGCCTGCACCGCCCATCTCAAGGCCATAGGCGGCTGGCTCGCCCCCTCCTTCAGGGACGTCGACCTCTCCGAAGGCGATTTCAAATACGAGGCATCCGTAATCATCCCCTGCCGGAACCGGGTGAGCACCATAGCCGACGCCATCCGCAGCGCCCTCGGCCAGAAGACGGATTTCCCCTACAACGTAATCGTGGTGGACGACAATTCCACCGACGGCACCGTGGAGGTGATTGAATCCTTCCTCTCCGACAGCCGCCTCATATACATAGCCCAGGACGCCACATGGCACGGGATAGGCGGCAACTGGAACGCCGCACTGCATCATCCGGAGTGCGGACGCTTCGCCCTCCAGCTCGACAGCGACGATGTCTATTCTTCCGAAAACACGGTGCAGAAATTCGTCGAGGCCTTCAGGGAGCAGCGCTGCGCCATGGTGGTGGGCAGCTACGAAATCACCGATTTCGACCTCAATCCCCTCCCCCCGGGAATCATCGACCACCGGGAGTGGACCCCCGACAACGGCAGGAACAACGCCCTCAGGATCAACGGTCTGGGAGCTCCGAGGGGCTTCTGGACCCCTCTCCTGCGGCAGCTTGACTTCCCTCCCACCAAATACGGCGAAGACTACGCCGTGGGCCTCAGGATAAGCCGCGAATACCGCATTGGCCGCATCTACGAAGTCTTGTACTGCTGCCGCCGCTGGGGAGGCAACTCCGATTCGGCCCTCAGCATAGAACAGACCAACCGCAACAACTTCTACAAGGACTCCCTCCGCACATGGGAGCTGGAGGCCCGCATCAGGATGAACGCCGACAAAAACCACTGACCATGAAAATCAGATTACTTCTGCCGATGGCGGCGCTGCTCGCCCTGTGCGCCTGCCACGGAACCGACACTCCCGGAGAAGTGCCGGAAGCCGCCCAGAGCGTCTTCGCCCGCGGGGCCGACGCCAGCTGGGTCACCGAAATGGAAGCCGCCGGAAAGCTCTTCTACAACGCGCAGGGGCAGCAGACAGAGTGCTTCACTCTCCTCAAATCGCTGGGATTCAACGCTATACGCCTTCGCGTGTGGGTAAATCCCGCAAACGGCTACAACGGCCTCGAAGACGTAGTGGCAAAGGCCGTGCGCGCCAAGAACCTGGGCATGAGCGTGATGGTCGACTTCCACTATTCCGACAGCTGGGCGGATCCGGGCCAACAGAATCCCCCCGCCGCCTGGAAAGACTACGACCTCGCGCAGATGGCCTCGGCGGTGAGGGAGCACACCTCCGCCGTGCTCACCGCCCTCAAGGAGAAGGGCGTGCAGGTGGACTGGGTGCAGACCGGCAACGAAACCCCCTCCGGCATGCTGTGGCCCATCGGAAAAGTGAGCGAGAGCACTGGCGGAGCGGCCTTCGCCACCCTCGCCCTCGCCGGCTACGAAGCCGCAAAGGCGGTATACCCCAAGGCCAAGGTGCTGCTGCACATCGACAAAGGCGAGAACCTGAACCGCTCCACCTGGTTCCTCGACCTTGTCAGGAAAGGCGGGGCCAAATGGGACGTGATTGGCCTTTCGCTCTATCCCGAAGAGAAGACCTGGGAGTCGTACGTCAAGAACTGCATCGCCAACATGATGTCGCTCGCCAACACCTACGGCTGCGAAACCATGGTGTGCGAGGTCGGCGCCCCCTGGGACGCCGCATGGGCCGGAGACTTCCTCAATGCGATAGTGCAGGGAGCCCTCACCACCGCCGGATGTCTAGGCGTATTCTATTGGGAACCTGAATGTTACGGCAATTGGAACGGCTACACCAAGGGAGCCTTCGACAATTCCGGCAAACCCTGCGCCGCACTTGGCGCCTTCGCACAATGAAAAAGACGGCAATCACGCTGGCGGCCCTTCTCGCCGCCCTTCCGGCCTTCGCCCAGCGCAGCGAAGCGCTCCTCAAAGACGGCTGGCAGTTCCGCAAAGGCAGCTCCGGAGAGTGGCAGCAGGTAAGCGTCCCCCACGACTGGGCCATATACGGTCCCTTCGACCGTTCCAACGACCTCCAGGTCGTGGCCATCACCCAGAACGGCGAAACCGTTCCCAGCGAAAAGACGGCCCGCAGCGGCGGCCTCCCCTGGGCCGGCACCGGCACCTACCGCACCACGATACGCATCCCCGAGGGCAGGAAGGCCACCCTGCTTTTCGACGGGGCGATGTCGGAGGCGGAGGTCTTCCTGAACGGGGAGAAGCTTCTCTTCTGGCCCTACGGCTACAATTCCTTCCCGGTCGACCTCTCCCCCGCCGCAAAGCCGGGGGACAACCTGCTGGAAGTCAGGCTCCGGAACAGGGAGCAGAGTTCGCGCTGGTATCCCGGAGCGGGCCTTTACCGCAACGTGCACCTCCTCCTCACTGGAGAGACCCGCGTCCCGGTATGGGGCACCTTCGTAACCACGCCCGAAGTTTCCGCCGCCATGGCCACGGTAGCCGTCGAAACCAGGGTCAGCGGCCCCCTCGAAGGGGTGAAACTGCAGACCGGGATCCTTGACTCTAGCCAAAACGAAATTGTTTTATCTTCTGAAATAGAAGCAGATACCCTCAACACTCAAATACTGCATGTAGAGAATCCCGAACTCTGGTCTCCCGAGCGCCCGAGGCTCTACACGGCGGTGACCCTCCTAAAGAAAGACGGCGAAATCATCGACCGCTACGAGACCGTCTTCGGCATCAGGACCGTATCCGTCACGGCCGAAGGCGGATTCCGGCTCAACGGCCGCAGGCGCCAGTTCAAGGGAGTCTGCCTCCACCACGACCTGGGGCCCCTGGGCGCCGCCGTAAACAAGGCGGCCATAAGGCACCAGCTCACGCTCCTCAAGGACATGGGCTGCGACGCCATCCGCACCTCCCACAACATGCCCGCCCCGGAGCTGGTGGAACTCTGCAACGAAATGGGCTTCATGATGATGCTGGAGCCCTTCGACGAGTGGGACGTGGCCAAATGCGACAGCGGCTACCACCGCTTCTTCCCCAACTGGGCCGAAAAAGACATGGAGAACATGCTGCTGCACTACCGCAACGACCCGTCCGTGGTGATGTGGAGCATAGGCAACGAGGTGCCATCCCAGAGCGCTCCCGGCGGAATCGAAACCGCACGGTTCCTCCAGGACATCTGCCACCGCCTCGACCCCACCCGGCCGGTCACCTGCGGAATGGACCAGGTGTGGGCGGTGAACCGCAACGGATTCGCGGCGGCCATCGACGTTCCCGGGTACAACTACCGCACCTACATGTATCCCGAAGGCATACGGATGCTCCCCCAGGGCTTCATCCTCGGCTCCGAGACGGCCTCGACCGTCAGTTCCCGGGGAGTTTACCACTTCCCCGCCGAAAAGACGTTCAGCCGCACCACGCCGGACCTGCAGTGCTCGTCGTACGACCTGGACGCCGCTTCGTGGAGCAACATTCCCGACGTCGACTTCGCCCTCGCCGACGATTATCCCTGGTATCTGGGGCAGTTCGTCTGGACGGGCTTCGACTATCTGGGCGAGCCGCATCCCTACGACACCGACGCCTGGCCGTCGCACTCCTCCTACTTCGGGATAATCGACCTCGCGTCCCTTCCAAAAGACCGATACTACCTGTACCGGAGCCTGTGGAACGAGACCGACGAAACCCTCCACATACTCCCCCACTGGACCTGGCCGGGCCGCGAAGGCGAGACTACGCCCGTCTTCGTGTACACCTCCCATCCCGCGGCGGAACTCTTCGTGAACGGGGTTTCTCAGGGCGTAAGGACTAAGGCGGAGGCCGCCGAAAAGACGGACGGCAGCCAGACCGCCGACGTCGAAGGGCGCTACCGCCTGATGTGGAACGACGTGGTTTACGAACCCGGGGAGATTCTCGTAACAGCTTATGACTCAGATGGAAACGAGGCTGCCCGCAAAAGCGTGCGCACAGCCTCCGCGCCCCGGAAACTGAGTGCCTCGGCCGACAGGACTCTCATCCGCGCCGACGGCGAAGACCTGTCCTACATCACCGTATCGGTGCTGGACGCGCACGGAGTGAGCGTGCCCGACGCCGACATGCCGGTGAAGATCAAGGTCCGCGGAAAGGCGGTCAGGTTCCGCGCGGCCGCAAACGGCGACCCGACCTGCATCGAACCCTTCCATGAGCCCCTGATGCATCTTTTCAGCGGGAAACTCACCGTGATCGTGCAGTCCTCGGGGAAAGCCGGAGAGAGCACGGTCATCCTGAAATCCAAAGGCCTGAAACGCTGCAAAATCCGCATCGGGGCCGAATGAGTCCGTCCTAACGCACGAGCCTGAGCGCTATCCTGCCGCGTTCGGTGTCGACGTTCACCACGCAGACTGTCACATGCTGATGGAGCCGGAGCACCTTCGAAGGGTCGGGGTGCCCCTTGACGCCCATCTGCGACACGTGAATGAGGCCGTTTTCGTGCAGGCCTATGTCGACGAAGGCGCCGAAGGCGGTGATGTTTGTGACTATGCCCGGCAGTTCCATGCCGGGACGGAGGTCGTCCATCGAATGAATGTCGTCGGCGAAGGAGAACTCCGAAGCCGCCTCCCTGGGGTCGAGACCGGGCTTGGCGAGCTCCTTCACGATGTCGCCAAGCGTGGGAAGGCCCACCCCTTCGGAAGACTCTCCGCTTTTGAGCCCCACGTAGCGGGAGACGTCGATACGGGAACAGAGTTCACGGTTCCCGACCAGTTCAGCCACCGACACTCCCAGGTCCCTTGCCATCCTGTCCACCACGAAATAGCTCTCGGGATGGACTGCCGAATCGTCCAGGGGATTCTCCGCCCCCTTTACCCTCAGGAAGCCCGCGCACTGCTCGTAGGCCCTTGGCCCGAGGCGCGGCACCTTCAGCAGTTCCGCGCGCGAGCTGAATCCCCCGCCGGAAGCCCTGTAATCCACGATAGCCTTGGCCAGCGAAGGGCCTATGCCGGCGACGTAGCGCAGCAGATACGGCGAAGCAGTGTTCAGGTTCACTCCCACGGCGTTCACGCAGGCCTCCACGGTATTGTCCAGCTTTTCCCGGAGCAGGGCCTGGTCGACGTCGTGCTGGTACTGCCCCACCCCCAGGTTCTTCGGGTCTATCTTCACCAGCTCAGCCAGCGGGTCCATCAGCCTGCGGCCTATGGAAACAGCCCCGCGCACCGTGACGTCCTCGTCGGGGAACTCCTCCCTGGCCACTTCGGAGGCCGAATAGATGGAAGCCCCGTCCTCCGAGACCGTCCATACCCTGCAGCCTTCAGGAAGATCCACCTTGCGGAGGAACTCCACCGTCTCGCGCGAAGCCGTGCCGTTGCCCACGGCCACAGCCTGCACGCCGAACTTGTCGAGCATGTCCTGCACCGTGGCAAGGGCCCTCACCTTGTCGTTCTGCGGAGGATGGGGGAAGATTACGGTATGGCAGAGCAGCTCGCCGCCGGCGTCGAGCACGGCGATCTTGCAGCCGTTCCTGAAGCCGGGATCCACCGCCATGGTGCATTTCTGCCCTACGGGCGGACTGAGCAGCAGCTGCCGCAGATTCTCCCCGAAGACGGCGACGCTCTCGGCGTCGGCCTTCGCCTTGGCCTCCCTTATCACCTCTCCCGAGATGGAGGGCTCGAGAAGCCTTCCGAATGCGTCTTCAACGGCCTCGTGCACCTGGGAGGCGCAGGCCTGGGAGGGGAAGCCCTTCTCCTTGCAGAAATCGTAATAGGCCTTGGCGGAACACTTTTCGGGGTCGGTGTCGAGCCCCACGTTCAGGAAGCCCTCGTTCTGGGCGCGCAGGATTGCCAGCAGGTTGTGGGCCGGAATCCGGGCCAGGGGCATGCTGTAATTGAAATACGAACGGTATTTCGCGGCATCGGGATTGTCGGAGGCAGCCCTGGTGGCACGCGACTGCAGCCTGCGCTGCCGGAAGGAGGCACGCTGGTTCTCGCGCACGGCAGCGGTCTCGGAAACCATCTCGGCGATTATGTCGCGGGCGCCGGCAAGGGCGTCCTCGACCGAGGGGACGCCTTCCTTCACGAAGGCCTTCGCGGCCTTCAGCGGATCGGCGGTGCGCCTGTCGAGCAGGGCCTCCGCCAGCGGCTCCAGCCCCAGCGACCTGGCGGTCGTGGCGCGAGTGCGCCGCTTCGGCTTCCAGGGGAGGTAGAGGTCCTCGAGTTCGGTGGAAGAGACGCAGGCGGCGATCTTCTCCTCAAGCTCTGGGGTAAGCGCTCCAGCCTCCCCTATTACCTTGAGTATGGTGCCCTTGCGTGTCTCCATCTCATCAAACACGTCAACCCAGTGACGCAGCTCCGCGACCGTGGCGTCGTCCATTCCGCCGGTCTTTTCCTTGCGGTAGCGGGAGATGAAGGGAATGGTGTTCCCTTCGGCGAACATGTCGGCGCAGTTCTCCACCTGCCAGGCCTTGAGCTGCATCTTGTCCGCGATGTGCTTTATGTAAATCTCTTTCATCAGTCTTCAGTGGAAATCTGCCGGAGCTGCTCCCTGTATGCCGTGAGTATCCGGGAACGGGAGACGAATCCCAGGTATTTGCGGCCTTCGTCCAGGACGGGGAGCCTCCAGGCGTCGGTACGGTCGAACTTTTTCATCACGCTCTCCATTTTCTCGTCCTTGCGGATGATGCTCTTGGCGGGCAGCATGAGCTCCCGTACCGTAATGCTGCCGGCCTTGCGGGGCTCCAGGATGTGCTTGCGGATTTCGTCCATCTCCAGCACGCCGTCGAAGGTGCCGTCCTTCTCGAGCACGGGGAAAACGGCCACGGTGCTGCTCACTACGATGGGAAGGATGTCCTCGAGCGTCTGGTCGATGAACACGTGCGGATACTTGTCGGAAACTATGTCACTCAGCTTGAGAAGGGTGAGGACGGCCTGGTCGCTGTAGTGGGTGAGGAGCTCCCCGTTCTGCGCAAGGCGCTTGGTATAGATGGAATACCTCTCCCAGATGCGGTTCACCCCGAACGAGACGGCCGCGCACAGGATGAGGGGCAGGAGGAGGTCGTATCCCCCGGTTATCTCGGCTATCAGGAAGATGGCGGTCATGGGAGCCTGCATGACTCCCGCCATGAGCCCGGCCATGCCCACCAGCACGAAGTTCTGTTCGGGGAGATCCAGGCCGGCGAGCCCGAGCGAACGCACCACCACGAAGCCTGCCAGGGCGCCCACGAACAGGGTGGGACCGAAGGTTCCGCCCACGCCGCCTCCGGAATTGGTGAAGGTCATGCTCACGACCTTGAAGAGCATCACCAGCAGCACGAAAAGCGGCACGCCCCACTCGGAGTGGAGCAGCCGCGCAAGGGGCGACTCCCCGTCGAAGTTCCATTCTCCGCCGGTGAGCAGGGATCCCAGGAAGTTATAGCCCTCGCCGAACAGCGGCGGAAACAGCATTATGCAGATGCCGAGGCCCGCCGAGCAGACGAGCCACTTCAGCCAGGGGTTCTTCCGGCGCGAGAAGCGGTCTTCCATCCAGAGCGTCAGACGCGTGAAATACAGGGACATCAGGCCGCAGAACGCACCCAGAATGAGATAGTATGGCAGGTATGCGATATTGAAGGGGGCGACGCTGCATGTGAACGGGGTGCCGGAGCCCGTGGCGAGATACGACACCACGGTGGCGGTGAGCGTGCTGAAGAGCAGCGGCATCATGCTGCCGAGGCTGATGTTGAACAGCAGGATCTCGAGGGTGAAGAGGATGCCGGCGAGCGGAGCCTTGAAGATGCCGGCGATGGCGCCGGCGGCGCCGCAGCCCACCAGGATGGTGATTTCGCGGTAGCCCAGCTTGAACGCCCGGCCGATGTTGCTGCCGATGGCGGCCCCCGAGTATACTATGGGGGCCTCGGCGCCCACGGAGCCTCCGAAGCCGATGGTGAGCATGCTCGTGGCCAGCGAGGACCAGATGTTGTGGGGTTTGATGTGGGATTCGTTCCTGGATACTGCCAGCAGCACCTTGGTGACCCCGTGGCTGACGTTGTCCTTTACCACGAAACGCACCACCAGCAGCGAAAGCAGCATGCCCAGGGCCGGGAATGCGAGGGCCATCCAGCTGAAGCCCCCCTTGTTGATGAGGGGAAACACGAAGGACTGGATGAATTCTATGCCCTTGAGAAGCAGGACCGCCGCAAGCCCGGCGCCGAGCCCCACGAGGAGGCTCAGCAAGAGAAGTTCGACGTTCTCAGGAAGCTTTTTCCCAGCGCCTTTCATCCCGGCTCAGTCGGCTGGATCGTCGTCGGAGCCGTACTGGGCGATGTTGTCGTCGGGGAGAGTGTTGTCTTCGGGATCGGTGCTGCCGCCCGCTCCGGCGACATCCTGGTTGTCGGCGTCTTCTTCGCCTTCCAGCCAGCGCTCAATGTCTTCGATGTCGTCGGTCTTGACCTTGATTTTGACAAGGTAGACGGCATCGGGGACTTCCACCGTGACGGCGTAGAACGAAGTGCCGTCGGGCTTGGGATATTTCATGAGGTCTCCGAGATAGTCGGAGAAGCCTTTCGGATATTTCTCATTGAACGCCGCCTGAAGTTCGGGCGACATGTTCTCGAAGCTGACTACGTGTCTTTTTTTATCGGTCTGCAGCATCATGTCATTAATTTTATTATCTCAAGTCCTTTTCGCCGTCCTGCCAATTCCTGCGGCAGTTTTTCAGGCGTAAAGGCCTGCGCACATTTTTCGCATTTGCGAAACACGAATGATTTATTTTTCTGCAATTATAAGCCAAAATATCAGAATTGCAAAAAAATATTACATCCTTTCCGGCAGATTGATGCCCAAAATGCCCATTCCGCGGCTCAGCACGTCCGCAATGCAGCCTATGAGCGAGAGCCTCATGGCGCGCACGCCGGCGGAGGGTTCCTGGAGGATGCGGGTTTCGTGGTAATACTGGTTGAACTCCTTGGACAGGTCGTAGCAGTAGTTCGCGACGAGCGCGGGAGAAAGGGCTTCCGCAGCCTCCGCCACCTTCTGCGGATATGCGGAGAGCAGCTGCACCAGCCTGATTTCCTTCCCGGACAGGCTGCATCCCTGCCAGGGAGCGTTCCCTTCGGGGGCGCCGGCCTTGCGGAGTATGCTTCTGATGCGGGCGTGGGTATACTGGATGAAAGGACCGGTATTGCCGTTGAAATCGATGCTCTCGCGGGGATTGAAGAGCATGGTCTTCTTGGGATCCACCTTGAGTATGAAATACTTGAGTGCGCCCAGCCCGATGTCCGAATAGAGCTTCTCCCTTTCGGCTTCGGGAACGTCCTCCAGCTTTCCGCTTTCTTCCGAGGCGGAACGGGCCTCCTCCTTCATGCTGGCAATCAGGTCGTCGGCGTCCACCACGGTGCCTTCGCGGCTTTTCATCTTGCCCTCGGGAAGCTCCACCATGCCGTAGGACAGGTGGTAAATCTGGCCGGCCCAGGGGAAACCGAGCTTGGCGAGCACGAGCTTGAGCACCTGGAAATGGTAGTTCTGCTCGTCGCCCACGACATAGATATGGGAATCGAGCCGGTTCTCCTCGAAGCGGCGCTCGGCAGTGCCCAGGTCCTGCGTCATGTACACGGAGGTGCCGTCGGAACGCAGCAGGAGCTTGCGGTCGAGACCGTCGGCGGTGAGGTCGCACCACACGCTGCCGTCGGGATCACGCACGAACACGCCCATGTCCAGTCCCTTCTGCACCAGGCTCTTGCCGAGCAGATAGGTCTGGGATTCATAGTATATCTGGTCGAAGGAAATGCCAAGTTCGCGGTAGGTTTCGTCGAAACCCGACAGCACCCAGCCGTTCATCATCTTCCAGAGGGCGCGCACGTCCTCGTCGCCCTGTTCCCACTTCACCAGCATCTCGCGCACCGCCTTCATGCAGGGAGCGTTCTTCTTCGCGTCTTCCTCGGACATGCCGGCCGCGGTGAGTTCCGCCAACTCCTGCTTGTACATCTTGTCGAAGGCCACGTAGCAGTCGCCCACAAGGTGGTCCCCCTTCATGCCGGTGCTTTCGGGAGTGGCCCCGTCGAAGAGCTTCTGCCAGGCATACATGCTCTTGCAGATGTGCACTCCGCGGTCGTTCACGAGGGTGCATTTGATCACCCTGTCGCCCGCGGCCTCCAGCAGGTTGGAGACCGACGCCCCGAGGAGATTGTTGCGGACATGCCCCAGATGGAGGGGCTTGTTGGTGTTCGGAGACGAGAATTCAACCATCACCGTCCTGCCGGTGGAAGGCAGCGAGCCGTAGGAGGCATTGAGTGCAATCCCGCGGAACACCTCCTGCCAGTACAGGTTGCTGAGCGTGAGGTTGAGGAAGCCCTTGACGCCGTTGAAAGCCTCTATCTCGGGACAGTTTTCCACGAGCCAGCCGCCCAGCGCGGCTGCGGTGGCGTCGGGGGAAGCGTGGGTGATACGCAGAAGAGGGAAGACCACAAGAGTGTAGTCCCCCTCGAATTCCTTGCGGGTCACCTGCACCTGCAGGCTCTCCGGCTGTACTTCCGTTCCATAAAGCGCCTTTACGGCCTCTGAGGCCTTCGAGGCTATGAACTGCTCCGCCGTCATTATCCGAGATAACTCTTGAGGAGTTTGCTGGCGGAGGGTTTCTTGAGCTTGCGTATGGCCTTTTCCTTGATCTGGCGCACCCTCTCGCGGGTGAGGTCAAGGCGCTCGCCTATCTCTTCCAGGGTCATTTCCTGGCAGCCGATTCCGAAGAAGCTCTTGATTATCTCGCGCTCGCGGGGAGTGAGGATCTGCAGGGCGCGCTCGATTTCGATGCTGAGGCTCTCGTTGGTGAGGCCCTTGTCCGCCATGGGGCTGTCCTCGTTGGGAAGCACGTCGAGCAGGGAGTTGTCCTCGCCCTCCACGAAGGGGGCGTCCACGCTCACGTGGCGGCCGCTCACGCGCATGGTGTCGGCTATCTTGTCTTCGGGGATGTCTATCATCTCGGAGAGCTCCTCGGTGGACGGCTGGCGCTCGTGCTCCTGCTCGAACTTGCCCAGGGCCTTGTTTATCTTGTTGAGGGAACCCACCTGGTTGAGGGGCAGGCGCACGATGCGGCTCTGCTCCGCCAGCGCCTGGAGAATGCTCTGGCGTATCCACCACACCGCATACGAGATGAACTTGAAGCCGCGGGTCTCGTCGAACTTCTCGGCGGCCTTGATCAGGCCCAGATTGCCCTCGTTGATGAGGTCGGGCAGGCTCAGGCCCTGGTTCTGATACTGCTTCGCGACCGACACCACAAAACGCAGGTTGGCCCTGGTGAGTTTTTCCAGGGCCGCCTGATCGCCTTTGCGGATGCGTTGTGCTAATTCTACTTCTTCTTCGGGGCTCACCAACTCCTCGCGGCCTATCTCCTGAAGATATTTGTCCAGCGATGCGCTTTCGCGGTTGGTGATGCTTTTTGTGATTTTTAACTGGCGCATAAATTCGTTATTCCTTCGCGAATCCGAAGTAGCCCGTCTTGCCCGCAGGTGAGACACCTTCGATGTAGACAGTACGTCTGCTCTTCTTCGCTGCTTCTACAACTTCCTGAGGCGTACTTACGGACTGGTCGTTCACGTAAAGGATGATGAAACCGTCGGTCGCACCGGCCTCGGCGAGGGCGCCGCTGCCCGCACTTGCGATTTTCACGCCCTTCTGGAGCCCGAGCCTTGACAGCTCTTCCTGCCCGGCCTTGACCAGCTTGCCGCCGTAGAAAGCGACCGAGCCGTCCTCGGTGACGGTGCCGGTGGCTTCGGAGGTGCCCTGGAACTCTATCTGGAGCTCTACGGCTTTGCCGTTCCTCATGACCGTGGCGCCGGCCTTGTCGCCGGGATGGTAGCTGTTGACCTTGGCCTGAAGGCTGCTCGGGGTCGTGATGGCGGTTCCGCCCAGATTTACCAGGACGTCTCCCGCCTTCATGCCCGCCTTGTCGGCCGCCCCGCCCTTCGTAACCTCGTTAATATATACGCCGTCGAGACTGGAAAGTTTCATGTCCGAAGCTATTTTTTCGGTTACGGGACTCATTGCGACACCGAGTTTTGCGCGCTTCACGCTGCCGAAGTCGATGAGGTCGCCGACGATTTTCTTCACGATGTTGGAGGGAACGGCGAAGGAATACCCGGTATACGACCTCGTCTGTGACACGATGGCGGTGTTGATGCCCACCAGTTCACCCTTCTTGTTCACGAGCGCGCCGCCGGAATTGCCAGGATTCACGGCCGCGTCGGTCTGGATGAACGACTCGATCTTGAATTCGCCGGTGTAGTTGGGAAGGCTGCGGCCCTTCGCGGAGACGATGCCGGCGGTGATGGTGCCCTTGAGCTGCTCGCCGAGGGGCGAGCCGATGGCGAGCACCCATTCGCCGAGGCGGAGCTGGTCGCTGTCGCCGAAGGGCACGATGGGAAGGCCGTCGGCATCTATCTTGATGAGCGCCACGTCGGTGGCGGGGTCGGTGCCGATCACCCTGGCCTCGAAGGTCTTGTTGTTGTTCAGGGTGACTTCTATCTTGGTGGCACCCTGGACCACGTGGTTGTTCGTGACTATGTAGCCGTCAGGCCTGATGATGACGCCGGAGCCGCTCCCCTGCTGCTCGTAGTCCTGGCTGTCGGGAAGGCCGAAGAAATACTTGAACATGGGGGGCAGGTCGTATTCCTGGGTGGTCTTCACCGTCACTTTGACATAGACCACGGCGTCGGCCGACGATTCCGCGGCATAAGTAAGGTCGGGATAGTCGGTGTCGGTGAGATTGACGGTGCGGTAGGGATTTCCGTCCACCGAATAGGATGTGACAGGCTGCTGGGCGGCCGCCTTCGGGGTTGCCGCCTTGGCCGTGATGAACGCTACCAGTGCGCTGCAGAGCACGGCGACGATGGTTGTAAGGGTTTCTTTTTTCATCTTATTGTCATTTTGTCGTATTTTCCGTTCCTTTCAAAAAAATCAAAAGATATGCCAGAATTCTCCCATATAATTCTTATATTTGCATTCCCCCTCCCCGGAGGGCCTAACGCTAAAATAAAAGTTTGCTATATGGAATTCAACGTTTCAAGCGCAGAGCTGCTCAAAGGCATGATGGACGTATCGAAAGCCGTCCCCGTCAAATCCGCCCTACCCATCCTGGAGTACTTCCTCTTCGAGCTGAGGGGCAACACCCTCCGAATCACCGCCTCCGACCAGGAGCTCACCCTCCGCACCGAGGTCGACGTCGACGCCAAGGAAGACGGCAGCATCGCCGCTCCCGCCAGCCAGCTCATCGCCCTCTTCAAGGCCCTCCCCGACCAGCCGGTAACTATCCGCACCACGGGCGAGTCGTCCTTCGAGTGCGTCTGGGGCAACGGCAATTCCTCGCTCCCGTTCTTCCCCGCCGCCGACTTCCCCGAAATCAAGGGCGTGGGCGATGACGCCCAGAACGTGGTCTTCCCATCAGAAACCCTCGTCGAGGGCATCTCCAGCACCATATACGCAACGGCAGACGATGAAATGCGCCCCGCCATGAACGGCATCTTCTTCGACATCGCGCCGGAAAGCACCACGCTTGTGGCATCCGATTCCCACAAGCTCATCTGCTACACCACCGCCGACGTCCAGGCCTCCGAGCCCGCCTCCTTCATCCTGCACAAGAAGCCCGCGGGCGTGCTCCGTTCCACCGTCGGCAAGGAAGACGAGCAGGTCAAGGTGGCCTTCGACTCCTCCACGGTGGTCTTCTCCTTCGGTTCGACCGTCATGATCTGCCGCCTCGTGGTGGGCAAGTATCCCAAATACCGCGAAGTCATCCCGCAGAACAACAGCAACGTCCTCCGCATCGACCGCGAGCAGCTGCTCAGCACCGTGCGCCGCATATCCGTATTCGCCAACAAGGCCTCGAACCACATAAAGTTCGACCTCAAGGAAGGCCAGCTCGAGCTCACCGCGCAGGACCTCGGCTTCGCCATCGCCGCATACGAAAAGCTCACCTGCGACTACGCGGGCGACGATCTCACCATAGGCTTCAAGTCATCCTTCCTCATCGACATCCTCTCCAACATGGGCTGCGAAACGATAGTCCTCAAGTTCGCGGACTCCCGCCGCGCGGCGCTCATAGTCCCCGCCGAGGAAGAGAGCGGGAGCGAAAAGGTCTGCGGCATCCTCATGCCCATAATGGTCTCGTAAAAGGCAGGTCATGGAACTCAATCTCAAGAGGCCCCTGCTATTCTTCGACATCGAGAGCACGGGGCTTTCCATTCCGTCCGATTCCATCGTGGAACTCAGTTTCGTGAAGGTCTTCCCCGGAGAGTCCGCTCCCCGGGTGAAAACCTGGCGCATCAAGCCCTGGGACTACGAGGCCCGCACCCAGCGTCACATCAGCGACGAAGCCTCCCGGGTCAACGGCATCACCGACGACATGCTCCGTGACTGCCCCCGCTTCATCGAGCTCGCCCCCGAAATAGTGGAATGGCTGCGCGGCTCCGACCTCGCCGGCTTCAACGCCGCCAAGTTCGACCTGCCCATGCTGGCCGAAGAAATTGAAAGGGTGAGGACCTACTGCCTGCAGCGCATCGGCTCCTTCAGCACGCCCGAGGCAAACAAGGAAAAGGCCCGCGAAATGCTCAAGGCCGTCGAAATCGACCTCCACGAGCCCACTATGGTGGACGTGCAGAACATTTACCACGCCATGGAGCCCAGGAACCTGCGCGCCGCCTACCGCTTCTACTGCGGCGGGGAAGACTTCGAGAACGCCCATTCCGCCGAGGCCGACACCATGGCCACCTACGAGGTGCTCAAGTCGCAGCTCGACTTCTACAAGGAGCCGGCCCCCTACCGCGAGCAGGTGCTCAAAAACGACGTTCAGGCCCTTTCGGCCTTCGTAGGCAAAAAATACGTCGACTTCTCAGGGCATCTCATCTACGACGATTCAGGCCTCACCGACCCTTCCCACATCCTCATCAACTTCGGAAAGCACAAGGGCCGCTCCGCCCGCGAAGTCTACGACAGGGAGCCGTCCTATTTCGCATGGATCGACCAGGGCAGCTTCTCGCTCGACACCAAGGCGCAGTTCGCCCGCATCCGCAAGCTGATTGACGAAGAAAAGAAGGGGCCGGCAAGCCCCGAGGCCCTGAAGGACCTGGCAGACAAATTCAACGGAGGCAAGCTCTTCTAGTCCTTCTCTCCGCCCGCCTGCAATTCGTTCATGAACAGACGGTCGAATACTTTCCGGAGCTCCGGAGGAGACGCGATGAGGGCCCGGAAGGCCTCGAGCCGGGCGGCATTGGGGCTCTCGGGAATGTAAAGCCGCAGGTACCCTCCGTAGCCGTACTTTTCCCGGAGATGTTCCAGCGTACGCTCCCAGTGCCCTTCGCGGTCCAGCTCCGGATAATGCGAAAGTCCGTACTGTATGGTGCGGCGGACTATGGTCTCCCCGTCTATCACCCTGTCGGCCTCGGCCAGGATACGGCCGTAGATGCTGCGAGGCTCGTGCTTCGACGAGGCTCGGTGGTCTTCCGCGGCCCGGGCAATGGTCTCCGTCTGCTCAGGCGTGAACCACTCCGACAGGGCCCTGTCGCTCCGGATGATGCGACCCGAGGCCAGGTGGTGGGTTTCCCGCCCCTCGGCAAGGCCGAGGTCGTGGTAGGCGGCTGCGGCATACACCATGTCCTCATTCACGTCGTAGAGGGCGGCAAGCTGCAGGCTCTGCCGTATGACCGTACGCACATGGTCCTCCCTGTGCGCCTTGTCGAAGGCGGCGTAGCGCGGGATGATTTCCCGCTCGCAGTATTCTTCAAGACTCTTTGTCATCTCTGTTTCCGTAATGCTGTAGTTCCCAGGAATTTACCAGATTCTGGCATATCGCATAGAGCCCGCCCGCAACCGAGGTTATGGGGGTCATGTAATTGAATCCCAGCCAGATGAGGAATCCCGTGTTCTTTTGTCCGAAAGTCTGCCCCGCGGTTACTGATATGCGGTGGCCGCTGCGTCTCGTGAGGAACCTGCCCAGCGCGAACTGAACCAGGCAGCACGCAAGCGCCACGGCTCCGATGAGGACTGCCATCCACAGGGGCGCCGACGACAGCTTGAGGGCCCTGGTGGCGAGGGACAGGGCGAACATCAGGCTGATGCCCCATACGTAAAAGGCCCAGCCGGTGTAGCGGGCCAGCCATTTCTGCACTTCGGGAAGGGTGAAGCGGATGAGCCATGCAAGCGCGCAGGGCAGCACCAGCATGGCGAATACCCTCTTCGTGACTATCCAGAGCAGGGCGAAATAGCCCACTCCCTCCTGCGGGTTCACCAGCGGAACCGTGGCGGGGATAAGCAGCGTGGACATGATGTCGCAGAGGAGCAGGTAGGCCATTGTCTGCTGGAGGTCGCCGCCTATCTTGGAAGTGATTACCCCGCAGGCCGAGGCGGTGGGACAGATGAAGCAGAGCATCGCGCACTCTGCGAGGATGCGCAGGTTCCCCGCAGGCAGCAGGACCGTCACGGCAGTGAACACTGCAAAGAGAAACGCCTGTACGCCAAGCACTTTCGCATGCCATCGGTGAAGCTTGAGGTCGGACGGTGCCGTGACGTTGAACTGGAGGAACAGCATCACCCCCACCAGGAAGGGCTGGAGATTCTTTGCAACCGCGCTGTAGCGCGCCTCAAGGCGTTCCAGGCCGGGAGTCAGCGCCAGGAACAGGTATACCCCGACTCCCAGGACCATGCTGATGAGCAGCATCCACCTTCTGAGGAATGTTTCCGCCTTACTCGACATAAAGGAGAAGCCCCTTCAGATACTCCCCTTCGGGATGATAGATGTTTACGGCGTGGTCGGCGGGCTGGTTGAGCCTGTCGAGGATGCGCACCCGGCGGCCAGTCCCGGCGGCAGCCGAGAATACCGCCTCAAGGAAAGCCTGAGGGGCCACCACCTGCGAGCACGAGAAGGTGAATACCAGCCCCCCCGGAGCGACCGCCCCGATTGCCGCGGCGTTCAGCCGCTGGTAGGCCCTCAGGGCCTTGTCGAGGGCGCCGCGGTGCTTAGCGAAGGCGGGCGGATCCACTATCATGAGGTCGTACCTGCCCTCTTCGAGGGAGCCGAGGTAGTCCTTTACGTCGGCGCAGATCTCCCGGTGGGCCGAAAAGCCGTTCAGGTCGAGGTTGCGGGAGGCGAGTGAAACCGCCTTTGCCGAGGAATCGACGCTGTCGACATGCAGGGCCCCGCCCCCGAGGGCGTACACCGAGAAACCTCCGGTATAGCAGAAGAGATTGAGCACGGTGCGTCCCCGGGCATACCTTTCCACCAGGGCGCGGTTCTCGCGCTGGTCGAGGAAGAAGCCGGTCTTCTGGCCTTCCGTCCAATCCACGATGAACTTGTGGCCGTTCTCCGACACCACTCTCTCCCCTTCTACATAATCATCTGATTTATAAATATATCCGTCGACAAGATCAAGGCCGGCCTTGAACGGCGCGGTGCCGCTGCTCTTGTCGTACACCGCCTTGAGAGCGCTGCCGTACACTTCCTGCAGGGCTTCGCAGACCCGCCCCTTCGCCCTGAACATTCCCACCGAATGAGCCTGGAGGACGGCCACGCCGTCGTACCAGTCCACGACCAGCCCGGGGAGACCGTCACCCTCGCCGTGCACCAGCCTGTAGCAGTTGGTGCGGTCAGAGTCAGTCAGGCCCGCAGCCTCCCTGGCCCTGTAGGCGGCGGCAAGGGAGGATTGCCAGAAGCCGGGCGACTCCGGATCGCCTTCGAAGGAGAGGATGCGGACTGCTATGGAACCTATCTGCCAGTGTCCGCTGGCAAGATACTCCCCCTCCGAGGAGAAGACGCCCACCATGTCGCCCTCGTCGGGCTTTCCGACCACATTGGCTATGGCCCCGGAGAATATCCAGGGATGGAAACGCCTCACCGACTCGTCGCGGCGCGGCTTCAGGTAAATCTTCGCTTTCATTGTTCGTGAACGGCTTTGGGGCGCTGTTCGGGAGGAAGCATCTCCTCGGGGCTGAGCGGGTGCTTCTCGCTTCCGAGCAGCTTGAGGTACATTTCGCGGCATATCCAGGCGTCGGTGGCGGCGTACCTTTTCTGGGCTTCGCTGAGAGTGTCGGCCTCCCAGTTGCTCAGCTGCTGTGTCTTGGAGATGCGCACGCCCAGGATGATGGCGGCCATTTTCTTAACGCTCTTGTCCCTGATGCCGTACTCCCAGACGCATTTCTGGAGATCGACGAAGCCCCTGCCCTCGAACAGCCGCAGATGCTGCAGGCCGCGGACGTCGTCGTGGCAGGCCGCCCCCACCTTTACGATGTCGGGATTGGAGAGGATGCTGCAGAGTTTCTTGGGCATGCCGAGCTGCCTCACCCTGAAGAGGAAGGCCCTGTCGGGCCCGGAAAGCTGCAACAGGGCTACTCCGTTGCCATGCTGGCCCGGAGTGAAGACGGGCTTGGACTCGGTATCGAAGCCTATGATTTTCTGCTGCCGCAGATACGCGAGCGCCCGGTCCAGTTCGAGGCCGGGCTGGGTTATCACACGGATGCCGCCCTCGAAGGCGACGAGCGGCAGGTGTTCGATTTCCTGGGGAGTTATTGAAAGCTGATAGCTCATTGGAGGGGATCGCCGTCGTCGTACTGGGTGAGCACGAAGGAGCCGTCGGACAGGGCCACGGTCTTGAACTCTATGGAACGCGGATATGCTATGTCGTGCTTGAAGATGTTTCCGCGGCGGAGGAGCCTGTTGCACTCGGAATCGACAGTGCTCAGCACGTCGAGGATCCTGCAGCCCGGAGCGATGAGCTTGCCGTAGGAGAGGGACTCCTCGTTGGTCTCCATGGTGATGCGCCTGAGGGTGGTGCGCATGGCGTCCGCGTCGACCGTGCTGTCGTCCACCAGGATGGCGTCGAACGGGCGGGTCTTGCCGGCCACCAGGCAGCTGTCAAGGAAGGCGAGCAGCGGGTCCGCCGCCGACGGATCGGCGCTCAGCACCACGCAGTCGGAACCTTCCGGGCCCTTTTCGTCCATATAGGAGGAATAGCCGGCGAGGGCGTCCTTTCCGGTGACGACCCCCACGACCGCCCCGGAGCTGCTGCGGGCAAGCACGTCGTCGAGCATTACCCTAAGGGGGCACACCACGGGAAGGGTGCAGCCCAGGGCCGTGAACAGCGAATCCACGTCGAAGCGGCCGTATGCGGAAGCGTATGGCGAAGCGAGCACCACCACCTTGGCCTGGGGCTTGGTGGCGACGCCGCTCTTGTCGTATTCGTTGATGTAGCACAAGGTGTCCATGGCGGCGAGGACGGTACGCACCGTTATCTCCTTAAGAGCTTCTTCTCTGCCTTCGTCAAGGAAGGCGCCGTAGGGCGTATTGGCAAAGTCGAGGATGGTGCAGACGACCTCGCCGGCGAAGTCGGGAAGGCCGTCAGGAACGGAGCGGCCGTCGGCGTTGTCGAAATCGTCGCAGGTCAGGAGCGACCTCAGCACCGGAGCGCACCTCTCGGGAGACCCGACCACGTAGATGCTCTTGTGGGAGTCCATTGCGTCATAACCGGCTACGAGACCGTGTTCCGGCATTTTGGTGTCCGTAATTATCTCGCGGACAAGGGCTATGACAGGCCTGCCCTCAGGCTTGTTCCTGCCGCAGGAGACCGCCAGGGCGAGGGCGAGCAAAAAATAAATCCTTTTCATTACCGCAAAGATAGGAAAAATCGCTATCTTTGTAAACATATGCCACATATTTCCCGTTTAGCGGAAAAGTTGCCACAATCGGCCATCCGCGCACTTACCCCCTTCGCCGAACAGGCTGAGGCTGACGGCGTGAAAGTCTACCATCTCAACATCGGCGCCCCCGACATCAAATCGCCGCAGAGCGCCGTCGACGCCTTACACAATTTCAGTTTCGACCATCTTCCGTATTCCAATTCCCTGGGCACCCGGGAGCTCCGCCGTGCCTTCCTCGACAAATACTACAACAAACTGGGCCTGAACCTCTCCATGGACGACATCATGGTCACCACCGCCGGGTCGGAGGCCCTGGACATCTTCTTCCAGGTCACTTCCAACTTCGGCGACGAAATCATAGTCTTCGAGCCCTTCTACGTAAACTACAACTCCCTGGCCCTCAAGTACGGCCTCAAGCTCGTCCCCATCCATACCGACATCAGGCAGGGATTCAGGCTTCCCCCCGTGGAAGAAATAGAAAAAGCCGTCACCCCCCGGACCAGGGCCATACTCATAAGCAATCCCTCCAACCCCACGGGAACCGTCTTCGACAGGCAGGATCTGCTAGCCATCGCGGACATCTGCCGCAAGTACGACCTTTTCCTCGGCTGCGACGAGGTCTACAGGGAATTCTGCTACTCCGGCAAATCCGTCTACAGCGTCATGGAAATCCCCGGATTCGAAGAGCATGCCATACTGCTCGACTCCGTCTCCAAGCGCTACAACCTTTGCGGCGCCCGCCTGGGCACCATAGTCTCCCGCAACAGTGAAGTCATGAGCCTCGCCCTGAGGCTCGCGCAGGCCCGCCTCTGCCCGCCGGTGCTCGCACAGGCCGCAACCCTCGGCGCACTCGACGCCCCCGATTCCTACTTCGAGGAAACCCGCAGCGAATACATCAGGCGGCGCGATTTCACCGTAGCTGCGCTCAACCTCATCCCCGGCGTGTACAGTCCCACCCCCGACGGGGCCTTCTACACCATCGCCGAGCTGCCCGTGGCCGACGCGTCGGATTTATGCAGGTGGCTCCTCACCGACTGGCGCTACAACGGCGAAACCGTGATGCTCACCCCCGCCGCCGGATTCTATGTCACCGAAGGACAGGGCCTCAACCAGGTGAGGGTGGCATATGTTTTGGAGGTTCCCGAACTCGAAAAGGCCATGGACGTGCTAAAGCACGCCCTCGCAGAATACAACAACAATCACTGAAACATGCATATGAAAAAAGCATTGGCAATTTCCGCACTGGCGCTCCTTTCGCTGAGCGCCTTTGCCCAGAGGAACGAGATCAAGTTCCCCGACTATGAGTTCACCACCATCAAGGCGAACCCGATTACGAGCGTCAAGAACCAGTACCGCAGCGGCACCTGCTGGTGCTTCTCCACGCTGAGTTTCCTGGAGTCCGAGGCCATCCGCATCAACGGCATCAAAGACCCCGCGAAGTACCCCGATTTCTCCGAGATGTTCGTGGTCTACAAGTCCTACTCCGACAGGGCCGACAAGTACGTCCGGCTCGACGGCAACCTCACTTTCGCCGCCGGCAGCGAGGCCGACGACGTGCTGGATGTCATCCGCGACTACGGCCTGATGCCCCAGAGCGCCTACAACGGCTACAACTACGGCACCACTCTCCCCGAACAGAGCGAACTCGACGCCGTCCTAAAGGCCTATGTCCAGGCAGTTGCCAAGAACCCCAACCGCAACAGGCTCACCACGGCGTGGAAGAAGGGCTTTGACGGCATCCTCAGCGCCTATCTCGGCGAAATCCCCGAGGAGTTCACCGTAGGCGGCCGCAAGTACGACGCCAAGAGCTACCGCGACGCCATGAAGATCAACCCCGACAACTACGTCTCCCTCACTTCCTTCACCCATCATCCTTTCTACACCGCGTTCGCTATCGAAGTGTGCGACAACTGGCGCTGGGACAAGGCTTGGAACGTGCCCATCGACGAGCTCATGAACATCCTCGACTCGGCCCTCAACAACGGTTTCACCGCCGCCTGGGGAGCTGACGTGAGCGATCCCGGCTTCAGCCGCAACGCAGGCGTCGCGATACTCGTGGACACCGAGGCCCAGGGCGCCAGCACCGACATCGACAGGCTTCTCGGCAAGAGCGACGAGGTCAACGAAATCCCCGTTCCCAAAGAGAAGGTGGCCACCCAGGAGAGCCGTCAGGAGGGCTTTGACAGCAAGACCATCACCGACGACCACGGCATGCAGATTTTCGGCATCGCCCGCGACCAGTTCGGAAACAAGTACTACATGATCAAGAACTCCTGGGGCGAGACCGGCAAGTTCAAGGGCATATGGTACGCCACCGAGGCCTATGTGCGCAACCAGACCCTCGACCTCGTGTTCCACAAGGACGCCCTTCCCAAAGACCTCAAGAACAAGATAGGCATCAAGTAGTGTCGCTGCGCGCCCACATACCAAACGCAATCACCTCCCTCAACCTCCTCTGTGGGGTTGTGGGAGTTGTCTTTGCGCTGGACGGCAGGCCCGGAGATGCCTTCCTGCTGATGCTCGCGGCAGGCGTTTTCGACTTCTGCGACGGCCTGGCGGCCCGTCTCCTCGACGCCCGCTCCCCCATCGGGGGCGAACTCGATTCCATGGCGGACATGACGAGCTTCGGCGTGCTGCCTTCCGTGATGCTTTATGCATGCATGAAGGAGCTCGGCTGCGCCGCCCCGCTTTGTTTCATTCCGCTGCTGATTGCCGTATTCAGCGGCATACGCCTGGCAAAATTCAACATCGACGAGCGCCAGCATTCCTCTTTCCTGGGCCTTCCCACCCCATCTTCGGCAATCATCTGCGGCTCCATCGCCGCATTCTGCCACGCCCGCCCCGATAGCGCTTTCACCTCCCTGTGCAGCCTTCCCTTCGCAATACCCCTGCTTGCCGCAATCATCTGCGTCCTGCTCGTAAGCGAAGTGCCGATGTTCTCCTTCAAGACACGCACAGGCACGGTTCAGGGTGTCACGGCCATGAAGCGCACCGCCTTCCTCTGCATCGCGGCAATCATAATTATAGTCGTACTCGTCCTGGGGCTCCACTGGACTGTGGTCCCGCTGGGTGTTTTTACCAGCTATGTAATTGAAAACCTGCTGTTTGCGCTTTTCAAAGTGTAATCAGAAGCGCTGCAGGAAATCGCTCAGGTTGTCTTCGCGGCTCAGGCCGAGCTTCTGCCTCAGGCGATAGCGCGTCATTTCCACCGACCGCACCGTCATCCCCAGCAGCGGAGCCATCTCCTTGCTGCTCAGGTCCATCTTCAGGTAGGCGCAGATTTTTTTGTCGCTCACCGACAGCTGCGGATAGCGTGTTTCCAGGCGTTTCAGGAAGTCGTCGTACACAAGGTCGAAATTGTTCTGGAACTTCTTCCAGTCGGTATCGTGTTCGATGTTGCTCCTTATCATTTCGGTAAGCGAACGGAGCCTCTGGAGCAGGGTGCGGGGATCTTCGCCGCCGCGTATGCTGTCGATGCTCCTGTCCACTTCGGCGCTGATTTTCTGGAGCAGCTCGTTCTTCCGCTGCAGGTTCATCGTGGAAGCTGCCAGGTCTTCGGCCTTTATCTCGAACTCACGTTTCATCTGGGCCTTCTGCATCTCCTCGGCACGCCGGGCTGCAATCTTCTCGGCCTTGCGGTCGGCCGCGGCCCTGAAAGCGCGGTCGGCGCCGTACAGGGCCACCATTCCCGCAAGGGCATAGAACAGGATCGCCCACCAGCTCAGGAACCAGGGCCGTGCGATTATGACTTCCTGGCTCACTTCGGAATATGCGCCTCCGAAATGGCGGTTGTAGGCCCTTACCGTAAACGTATAATGCCCGGGACGGAGATTGGAGTACTCCTTGGTTCCCGACGTGGAAAGAGGTGAAGGGGCCTTGTCGGATCCCTTCATGAGGCAAGAATACTCCACGGCCCCGTCCTCGGTGTATGCGGGTTCCACGAAACTGAATTCGAGGGAGTTCTGCCTGTAGTTCAGCCTCAGGGGAGATGGTTCCGACGCACCTCGCGAACTGTAAACCGTCCTGTCTTCCTTGACGAGCCGGACCTCGCTGATGAACACTTCGTTCCGGTTCCTGCCTCCGTGCAGGTTGCCGGAGTCCAGCACGTCGAATCCGTCTTCGGTGTTGACCATCAGGAAGCCGTTCCCCAGCCAGAGGGTGGTCTCGAAACCGAGGGGACGCAGTCCGGAAAGATAGCCCAGGGTAAGGCTGTCGAGCACCCTGCCCCCGTCCCGGAGGGGATATTCTATCGCCTGCACTCCCCCTGACCAGAAATACCTGAGGCTCCTGTCGGGACTTTCGGAGACCATCAGGGTGTTGCGGCTTTCTTCTCCGAAAAGGGAGTTCAGTCCATCCTCCGGCACAGCCCTGCCGCCGTCGAAGCGATAGAATCCCCCTTCAGTCGAAAAGATGATGCCGCCGCGGTAGATGCCCGGATAGATCCCCCGATCGGACGGAAATCCGTCGGCGGTGCCGAAGTGTTCGGCATTTTCGACCGTGAGGCCGTCGGGCGAAAGGGTGAGCCTGTAGAGACCCTTCACGTGGTGCCCGAACCAGATGCTGGAATCGCCGTCGCGGAAAAACGACTTTCCGGATTCGCGGAAGCCGTCGAGGAAGCCTTTCATGCGCCATTCCCCGGCACTTTTTTCGAGAATGAAGAACTTTTCATAGGTGCTTCCGAGCAGGCGCCTGAGAGGCTCCCCGCCGTCGAGGGGCTCGAGTTTCCAGCAGCCGTTCAGCGGAATGTGCCTTCTCGCCCTGTCTCCTTCAATTATATATATGCCCTTGTCGTGACAGCAGAACAGCTGCCCGTCGATGATGCGCAGGTCCCACACCTGGCCCTGGATGCCTTCGACGCGCCGGAAATCGGAATCGCTGTATGCATCGCCCAGCTTGGAGGCGGCGATGCGAAAAACCCCTATGTTTGTGCCGAGATAAAGGAAGGAATCGTAGAATACCGAAGCATATCCCGTTCCGAAATTGTCGGGCGCCCCGAAAAGCCGGAAGAAGGGGGCCGAAAGAATCACATAGTCGATGCCCTTGTCGAGCCCCAGCCAGAGGCCCCCGCACGAATCGAAGCACATCGAGAGCACGGTATTGTTCTGCAGGCCGTTGCGGGTGGTGAGATGATAGGTCTGGCCGTCTTCCTTGCGATGGATGTAAACCCCGTCGGAAGTGGTTCCCTCGGCGTAGAAGGAGGCGTTCTCCGCAGTGCAGAAGACGTCACCCGCAGTTTCGCGCTCAATGTCGCAGCGTTCCATGCCCCCACTGCGCAAGGTGTACCGCACGCTTTTGTCCTCGAAGACAAGGTCGCCGGCGCCGTCCTTGGCTATGTTCCATATTTCAGTGACCGAAACGTTCAGCGAATCCAGCAGGGATTCGTACACCACCCCTTCCGGCGTACACCTGAACCTTCCGAGCTCGTTGGTGCCTCCCGCATACAGCGCCGGCTCCGAACGGTCGTAATACAGGGAACGTACGCTCGTGTAATTGTTCAGCCTTCTCAGCTTCCAGTCGCGGCCGTCGAATTCGAGCACTCCGCTGTTGTTCGCGAAGTACATCTCGCCACCGGCGCCCTGCACTATGTCCCAGGTCTGGGTTCCTCCCCTGTAGGTTTCTTTCGAGAAGTTCCGCACTATGGGATTGAAGGCATATGTGAGGTATGCCGTGAAGCCGAAAAGTAATGTGAGGAGAGCCTTTTTCATGTTTATGTGGTTATCAGAGCGCAATTTAGCTTTTTTATGATGAATGTACAAATTTTGGCGTGTTGAGTTTTTGTGAAACGGAAAAACATGGTCTTGTGTATTATAGTTTTTATTTTTGCTTCGACGAATTTTTAAAATTTTTACCGAATACAACCATTGTTTAACCATTTTCTACCTAATGAAACACTTTAATGCCAAAGTAGCCCTAGTCGCCTTCATGGCCATGGGCTGGGGCGGTGTCAACGCACTCGCCCAGCAGGTGTCCGGTACGGTGACAGACGCCAACGGCGATGCCGTGATAGGAGCGGCGGTGATGGTTCAGGGAACCACCCGCGGCACCACCACGGACCTCGACGGCGCCTATGTCATTGCCGCCGCACCTGATGCAGTGCTGGAGTTCCAGAGCATCGGTTACCAGAATCTGGTCGTACCGGTGAACGGACGCAGCAGAATCGACGTCGTCATGGCCGACGACGCCCTCTTCCTCGACGATGTCGTGGTGGTGGGCTATGGCGTCCAGAAGAAGAGCGTCGTCACCGCATCCATCGCCAAGGTGTCGTCCGAAGACCTCGAGGCCGCAAGGCCGCTGCGCGTCGACTCGGCCATCAAAGGCCTTGCAGCAGGCGTCAACGTAACCTCGTCTTCGGGTCAGCCCGGCGCATCCTCCCGTATTCGCATCCGCGGTACCGGCACCATCAACAATTCCGATCCCCTCTATATAGTGGACGGCATGCCCATCGACATCAACGGCATCGACTTCCTCAATCCTTCCGACATAGAAAGCATAGAAGTGCTCAAGGATGCGGCTTCGGGTGCGGTCTACGGTGCCCGCGCGGCCAACGGCGTCATCCTCGTCACCACCAAGAAGGGTGCGAAGGGCAACGCCAAGGTGAACTACAACTTCAGCTACGGCGTTTCCAGCCCTTGGCGCGAACGGGAAGTGCTGAACGCCTCCGAATATGCCATCATGCGCAATGAAGGCCGTATCAACGCCGGCATGGCCCCCATCTATGCCGACCCGTTCTCCTACGGCACCGGCACCGACTGGCAGAAGGAAGTGTTCAACTACAATGCTCCCCAGCAGAACCACGAACTCAGCGTCAGCGGCGCCTCCGACAAGGTCAACTACTACCTCTCCCTCGGCTACGTCAAGCAGGAAGGCATAGTCGGCGGCAACTTCGGCCGTTCCAACTACGACCGTCTCACCCTGCGTTCCAACACCGGCTATGAACTGTTCGACGCGAAGTCGGAAAGGAATTTCCTCAACCGGATGGCGCTGACCAGCAACATCTCCTACGCCAACGTCAAGTCCACGGGCGTCGAAACCAACTCCCAGTGGGGCTCCCCCCTCGGCTCGGCCCTCGCCCTCTCCCCCATCCTCGGCGTGTATGCCACCGATGCGCAGGCCGCCCAGCAGCTCATCGACTACGCGGGTGAAGAGCTCATCTACGACGCCGACGGCCGCATGTTCATGGTGCCCGGCGGAGACTACAACGAAATGGTGAACCCCATCGCGAGCCTGAACCTCCCCGGAAGCCAGGGATGGAAACACCAGGTGGTGAGCAACTTCGCCGCGGAACTCGACATCATCGAAGGCCTGAAATTCCGTTCCTCCGTCGGTTTCGACCTCTCCTTCTGGGGCAGCAACGGCTACACCAAGAAGTTCTACCTCGGCTCGAACAACCGTTCCGACAAGACCATCTCCAGCGCCGAGAGCGACCACAGCCTCACCTGGCAGATTGAAAACACCCTCACATACAGCAAGGAATTCGGCAAGCACGGCCTCACCGTCCTTCTCGGACAGAGCGCCAAGGACAACAACGGCCAGTATCTCGGCGGCAGCCGTTACGACCTCGTCGACCTGGCCAAGCCCTACATCGACTACGCCACCGGCCTCCAGGAAGACGGCCGCATGAGCGTCTACGGCGGTCCCTACACCCACGCACGCCTCGCGTCGTACTTCTTCCGCGCAAGCTGGAACTACGACGAGCGCTACATGGCCGAGGTGACGGTTCGCCGCGACGGCTCCTCACGCTTCGGCTCCAACAACAAGTGGGCGACCTTCCCCTCCGTCTCCGTCGGCTGGAACCTCCATAAAGAGTCCTTCCTCAACCTTCCATCCTGGTGGGACGTGCTCAAGGCCCGCTTCTCCTGGGGCGAGAACGGTAACGAGGCCATAGGCGACTTCCGCTACACGGTGCTCACCTCGTCGGGCAACAACTACATCTTCGGCGAGAACGAAGCCGTGGCTGTGGGCGTCAAGGCCAGCGGTCTTGCCAACCCGAACCTGCGCTGGGAGACTTCCCGCCAGACCAACGTCGGCCTCGACATGGCCTTCATGCACCAGGCCCTCACCTTCAGCGCCGACTGGTACAGAAAGGTCACCGACGGCATGCTCATGACCATGGTCATCCCCTCCTACGTGGGTGAATCCAAGCCCCTCGGCAACGTGGGCATCATGAGCAACAGCGGCGTCGAGATGGAGCTGGGCTACAAGTTCGGCATCCGCGACGCCCGCTTCCGCATCGGCGGCAACCTCACCTATCTCAGGAACAGGCTCATCGAATACGGCAACGAGACCGGCTGGGCCAACCTGGATTCCTTCCAGACCGTCGGAACCATCTCCCGCGCCCAAAACGGCCTTCCGTTCCCCTTCTTCTACGGCTACAAGACCGACGGCATCTTCCAGAACCAGGAAGAAATCAACGCCTACGTGAACGACAAGGGCGAACTTCTCCAGCCCTCCGCCAGCCCCGGTGACGTCCGTTTCGTGGACTTCGACGGCAACGGCGTAATCAACGAGGACGACCGCACCATGATAGGCAACGGCACTCCCGACTGGACCTGGGGTATCACCTTCAACGCCGACTGGAAGGGCTTCGACTTCTTCATGCTGTGGCAGGGAACCATAGGCAACGACATCTTCGACGCCACCAGGCGCGTCGACATCCCCGCCTCGAACCTCCCGGCCTACATGCTCGGCCGCTGGACCGGCGAAGGCACCTCCAACCGCATCCCGCGCTACGTGCAGGGCGACTCGGTCAACTGGCTCTCCAGCGACCTCTACGTCTACGACGGCAGCTACGCCCGCCTGAAGAACATACAGCTGGGCTACACCCTGCCTTCGAACCTCACCAGGAAGGTCTTCATCAATTCTCTCCGCCTCTATGTGAGCGCCGAGAACCTCCTCACTCTCACCAAGTACCACGGCTACGATCCCGAAATCTCGTCCGGCGGCACTTCGCTCGGTATCGACTACGGCGTTTATCCGCAGGCGCGCACCCTCATGTTCGGCGTAAATGTAGGATTCTAAAATGCACGGCACCATGAAAAAGACATTCAACACCATAATGCTCGCAGCCGCCCTCATGTCCGGTGCAGGCTGCACCAGCGAGTTCCTCACCGTGGAGAACCCCATGGCGGCTCCCATCGAGGAATACTTCACCACTCCCGAGCATCTCTCCGAGGCCCTGACGGCCGCCTACGACCCGCTCGAATGGACCGACTGGGGAATGGGTCAGTACAGCCCCGTGATGATCATGAGCGACATCATGGCCGACCAGATCTGGGTCGGAGGAGCCGACAAGACCGACAACCAGTTCTGGCACCTCATGATGAACTACGAGGCCACCCCCACCAACACGCTCTCCGCGCTTTGGACCAACGCCTATTCCGGAATCAAGCGCTGCAACGACGTGATCAAGTACATGGGCTGGACCGAAGGCCTTTCCACCGACACGGCAAAGTCCTACGAAGCCCAGGTCAGGGTACTCCGCGTCTATTATTACAGCTGGCTCTGGAAATTCTACGGCAACGTTCCCTATTACACCGAGAATCTCGAGGATCCCTGGGTATGCGCCCAGAGCACTGCCGACGAAGTATATGACGGCATGATGGCGGACCTCGAAGCCGCAATCGCCCTCGGAGCCCTTCCGATGCGGTGCAGCGGCGCCGAGACCGGCCACGTCACCAAGGCCATGGCCTACATGCTCTATGCAGAAATCGCCATGTACCGCAACGACACCGCCCGCCTGGACACCGCCTTCAAATACATGAAGGAAATCATCGACAGCGGCCAGTACTCCCTTGCCGACGACTACCGCACCATCTTCACCCTTGCGGGCGAGCACAACTCCGAATCCATTTTCGAAATCACCTACAAGTCGGAGAACGCTGTCCGCGGCTGGAGCTGGGCACTCGGGGCCGGCGGCACCGTGCTTCCGCGCCTCATCGGCCCGTACAACCTCGCTGACGCCACCGGCGTGCACCTGAACGGCTGGGGCTTCGCTCCCGTCCGCACCGAGACCTACGAGATGTACGACCCCGCCGACGAGCGCAGGGAAGCCACCTGCTGGGACGCCAGCGGCCTGAGCTACGACAAGCGCTATCAGGACACCGGCTTCTTCCTCGAGAAGTACGCACCCCGCGTGGACTACTCCCAGGGCTACCTCTCCGACGCCGACTTCGGCTTCGGCAACAACTTCCGCATCTACCGTTACGCCGAGACCCTGCTCAACGCGGCCGAGCTCGTCGTATCCGGACATGGCAGCGGCGACGCCCAGGGCTGGCTGAACGCCGTGCATTCCCGTTCGCTCGACGGCAGCACCGTCACCCTCTCCATGGAAAACATCAAGGAAGAGCGCAGGCTCGAGTTCGTGGGTGAAGGCAAGCGCTACTGGGACCTCGTCCGCTGGGGCGATGCCTCCTCCGTCCTGGTTCCCGACTCCTACGGCTACCGCACCAACAGCTGGAGCGAGAGCAAGAAGTATCTGCCCATCCCGCAGAGCGAGATAGACGCTTCCGCGAGCACCAGCGAACCTCTCCAGCAGAACAACTATTAACAGAATCCGCATATGAAAAAGATATTTTCTCTGCTTGCTGCCGCCGCGGTGCTCTTCGCCTGCGCTCCGGAGCAGATAATCCATCCTACCGAAGGCATGGTTGCCAGTGCGGCTTCGTACGAGCCCGTAATCACCGTCGACCAGGGCACCAACCAGGTCACCTTCGCCCTTCCCCAGGGCACCAAGGGCGTGATTCCGGTGTGGGAGTTCCCCGACAAGAACGGAAACTTCACCCAGTACGCGGCCAAGGACGGCCTTACCAGGATATACACCTCCATGGGCGACTATCCCGTACGCCTCCAGATCATGAATGCCGCGGGCCTCTCCCCCGACTATGTCGAGAAGACCTTCCATATCGACAACACCATAGTCAACTTCGACAAGTACTTCACCTTCTTCGCCGGAAGCGGCAGCAAGGAATGGCGCCTCAAGGGCGAAGTGGACAAGCACTTCGGCTGCGGCGAATCCGGCACCTCCGGCCTCGGCTGGTGGGCCGCCAATGCATGGGAGAAGGAATCCACGGGCATCTATGAAGACCGCATGACCTTCACCACCGACGGGGCATACACCTACAATCCCGGCCCCGACGGCATGACTTACGTGAACAAGGACGTCACCAAGGCTCCCGGACATTCCGGCGAGAGCGAGGACTACAACGCCGTCTTCCCGCTGACAGGCACCTCGTTCAGCTTCAGCGTGGAAGGGGACGACCTCTTCGTAATTCTCGGCGAAGCGGCTTTCGCCTACTTCCCCAACGACGATTTCATCGCCAACCCGAAGTTCAGGGTGGAGAGCGCGAACACCAAGACCATCGAACTGGTGAACGACAACGGAAGCATCGCATGGCACTTCACCCTCAGCTGCGAGGAGCCCGACAACAGCGGCAAGCCCTTCGACGGCTTCAAGTACAACGCCGAGAGCAACCTCTGGCTGCCCGCCGACGCTAACCACACCTACTCGCAGTACTACGCACCCGGCTGGAGCCAGCTGCCCAATCCCGACATCACCTACGACAACGGCACCTATTCGTTCTCGTGCCCGAGCGCCACTTCCGACCAGTGGCAGAACCAGTTCTTCATCATCCCGGTGAACGACATCGCCCTCAGCTCCGCGGTCAACTACGACTTCTCGGTGAAGGTGACCCTCTCACAGGATGTGAAGAACGTCACCTTCAAGCTCACCGACGCGACCGACGACGGCAACTTCCTCTTTACCGAGCGCATGGACGTCAAGGCCTTCGAAGAGACCGTCTTCTGGCTCAGCGACCTCGCAGGCATCGACGCGGCCGCAGTCAAGATGGTGTTCGACTTCGGCGGCAACCCCGACAACACCGACGTTTCCATCAGCAACATCGTCCTCAAGGACCACTCCGTCGACGACGGCACCGTCCTGCCCAACCCGGAAGGCCCCGACGGCCCCGACACTCCCGGCGCCTACACCTACGGCCCCAACCTCTGGGACGGCACCGCCAGCATCGAGACCTGGTTCAGCCCCGCCGACTGGAGCGGCGGACTCGATCCGCAGGCCTCCTACGAAGGCGGCACCCTCACCCTCACCACTCCCGAGGGAATAGGCGGCAGCGAATGGCAGGGACAGGTCAAGCTCCACTCCTCCATCGCAATCGATCCCGACAAGCGCTACAGTTTCTCCTGCAAGGTGACCTCCGGCGCAGAGGGAACCATCACCATCAAGGGCACCTCCAATGACGACCCGGGCGGACGCGAATTCTTCTACGACAACGGCGTGGCCCTCGAAGCCTACGAGGAGCTTTCCTACGTCAACGAGCCGGTTTCCATGGAAATCGACGCAGCCGACGCCAATCCCGCCGTCATGCTGGTATTCGACTTCGGCCGCATCCCGGCAGGCACCGAAATCACTGTGACCGACATCGTCTTCCGCGAAATCACCGGGGAAGGCGGCGGCGGCACTTCGCACGGCGACAACCTCTGGGACGGCACCGCCAGCATCGAGACCTGGTTCAGCCCCGCCGACTGGAGCGGCGGACTCGATCCGCAGGCCTCCTACGAAGGCGGCACCCTCACCCTCACCACTCCCGAGGGAATAGGCGGCAGCGAATGGCAGGGACAGGTCAAGCTCCACTCCTCCATCGCAATCGACCCCGACAAGCAGTACAGCTTCTCCTGCAAGGTGAATTCCAGCGCAGAGGGCACCATCACCATCAAGGGCACCTCCAACGACGATCCGGGCGGACGCGAGTTCTTCTACGACAACGGCGTGGTACTCCAGGCCTATGAAGACCTCAACTACGTCAACGAGCCGGTTTCCATGGAAATCGACGCCGCCGACGCCAATCCCACCGTCATGCTGGTATTCGACTTCGGCCGCATCCCTGCTGGCGCGGAGATCAGCGTGAGCGACATCGTCTTCTGCGAGCTTGGCTCTGGCGGCGGCTCGGCCGGCACCCAGGTATGGGACTGGACGGGCGGAACGCTCGAGACCTGGTTCAGCCCCGCCGACTGGAGCGGCGGACTCGATCCGCAGGCGGTCTTCGACGGCAGCACCCTTACCCTCACCACTCCCGAGGGGATAGGCGGCAGCGAATGGCAGGGGCAGGTCAAGCTCCACACCACGATTCCCGCCGACCCGACTGCCACCTACGATTTCGAGTGCATCATCAACTCCGAGGCTGAAGGAAGCTGCACCGTGAAGATGACCGACAATTCCGACCCGGGCGGACGCGAGTTCTTCTATGACAACGGAGTGTCCCTCTCCGCTTATGAAGATCTTGCATTCAGCAAAACCGGCGTATCCATGGATGTCGCCGACGACGCCGACTCCAACATCATGCTGGTGTTCGACTTCGGCCGCATCCCGGCAGGAACGCCCATTACCGTGACCGGATTCTCACTCATCAGGCATTGAAATGAGACTCACACTTCTTGCACCTGTCTTCGCGTCCATCATATTCTGTGCATGTTCCTGCACGGGAGAAAGAGGCGGACAGGAAATCATAACTGAAGACAAGGTGGTCACCGACCCCGCGGAGATGGAAGTCTCCGCGGGAAAAGGTGATTACACGTTGGAAGTGTCTGCTCCCGATTCCTGGCAGGCCTACAGCAACGATGCCTGGATCACCGGCGTATCCCCTTCGTGGAGCGGCAGCCCGACGGGCACCGTCAGCTTCACGGTACAGGAGAACCTCACCGCCTCGGACCGCGAAGGCGCAGTCGTGATCAAATGCGGCAGCGTCCGGCACAACGTGAAAATCAGCCAGCCGTCGGCGTCTTCCGAGGCCGGAATCACCCCTCCCATCGACGGCTACAAACTGGTCTGGCACGATGAATTCGACGACGACAGCAGCCTTTCCTCCAACTGGAAGTTCGAGAACTGGGCTCCTGGAATGGTCAACAACGAGCTCCAGCGCTACGTGGCCGGAGGCGAGCTTGACGGGCACAAGACGGCCTCGGTCGAAGGCGGCGTGCTGAACATCACCGCCATGAAATACGGCGGCCAGGTCATCTCGGCCCGCATGAACACCCTGAAATCGTGGCTCTACTGCTACACCGAGGCCCGCATCTGGCTTCCCAAGGGCAAGGGCACCTGGCCCGCATACTGGATGATGCCCAACGACCAGAGCGACGGATGGCCCAAATGCGGCGAGATAGACATCATGGAAGAGGTGGGCGCAAACGCCAACTACACTTCCTCGTCCATCCACTGCGAGGCCTACAACCACGTGAAGAACACGCAGAAGACCAAGGAGACCTACACCTCCAACGCCGAAGGCGAATTCCACGTGTACGCCCTGGAATGGACCGAGAGCTACATCAAGACCTTCGTGGACGGCAAGGAACTGCTTTACTTCGCCAACGACGGCAAGAACAACGTGAGCACCTGGCCTTTCAACAAGACCTTCTACATCACGCTCAATCTCGCCTGGGGCGGAGACTGGGGCGGCTACAAGGGAATCGACGAAAGCGCCCTCCCCGCCACCATGAAGATAGACTACGTACGTGTCTTCCAGAAGTAGCATAATCATCCTCCTTGCGGGAATCTTACTTCTCGCAGCCTGCAGAAGCGGGGAGACGGAGCCTGTTTCCGTCTCCCCCGATTCTGTGACCGTGCTCGCGGACAGCGTCACCCTCGGAAAGGGCGGAAGCGCCACGCTGCCCTTCAGGGTCTCCCCGCCCGGGATGCAGTTCAACTACCATGTGGGAGCAGCGGGCTGCTGCATCTCGCTCGGCGGAAATGTCGGAAGGTTCTATCTCGAAGACGTCACCCGCACCTCCGGGGGAGAATTCGAGGCCGTCCTGCGCGACACCGGAGCCGAGGGACCGTACGAAGCCACGGCCTTCATCGTCTTCAGCAACGGTGACGCCTCCGTTTCGTCCGCCGGCTTCACCGTCACCCGCACCGACCCCGAAGAGGTCCCCGCCTACACCCTGACGGGCCTTCCGGTCGTATATATCCAAACCTCGGCCTACGTGAGTTCCAAGGACGTGTGGGTCGACGGGAAAATGAGCATTGACGGCTCATGCGACTTCGAAGGCCTGGAGCAGACGGAGTGCCGGATAAAAGGGCGGGGAAACACCACCTGGACATGGCCCAAGAAGCCTTATGCCGTCAAGCTGGAAAAGAAACGGGAGGTCCTGGGCATGCCCGCCCACAAGCGCTGGGTGCTGCTGGCCAATTTCATGGACCGCACCCTCATGCGCAATGTGGTGGCGATGCAGGTGGGCTCCATCCTCGACAATCTTGCCTGGACTCCGCGCTGCCGCAGCGTGGAGCTGGTGATGAACGGGAAACACAAGGGGACCTATCTGCTGATAGAACAGGTGCGGGTGGACGAAAACAGGGTGAACATAGGCGGCGGCGACGCCTTCATGCTGGAATGCGACTTCCACTTCGATAACGATGTGCAGTGGCTCGACCCTCACGGACGCTGCAATTTCTGGAATGACGGCATTCCCTTCGCCATACGCTACCCCGACACCGACACCATCTCCACCCCTGCGGTGGAAAAAATCCGCAATTATGTCTCAGAAGTGGCCGACATGCTCTATTCCGACGGCTTTGAAGACAAATACTCCGCCTGGCTCGACGTGGATTCTTTCGTGGATTACTGGATTGCCTTCGAGGTCATGGGCAACCACGAACTCCAGAACCCCGGCAGCGTATTCATGCACCGGGACGACGGCGGACTGCTCACGGCTGGGCCGCTGTGGGATTTCGACTGGGGAGTGCTCTCCTACCGCACTTCCCCGGGTGCCCGCTACGGGCTCATCAACGACCACGCCATCTGGTACGACAGGCTTTTCGACGACCCCGTCTTCCGCGCGAAGGTCAAGGCCCGCTGGGAACAGGTGCTCCCGTCTCTGCGCGGCGTGATTCCTTTCATCAGCGAGCAGAAAGAGGCCCTGGAGGCATCTGCAAAGCTCAATTTCGAAATGTGGAATCCGGCTCAGGACGCAAGCATGAACGGCGGTCAGATCATCAACGGAGACGAGAACATGACCTACCAGGCGGCGGTCGACCGTCTCCGCAGCATTTATTCCGAGAGGCTGACCGTGATTTCTTCGGCCCTCGCTTCCATGTAGCGAAAAAAAAGGCGGCCGGCCTTGCGGCCGGTCACCCTGTTTCAATCAAGAGCGAACCCTCTTCTTACTTGAGCTCCGCCATGTACTTGATGGTGCGGACCATCTGGGAAGTGTAGGAATTCTCGTTGTCGTACCAGGAAACGACCTGCACCTGGAAGGTGTCGTCGTCGATCTTGGAGACCATGGTCTGGGTTGCGTCGAAGAGCGAACCGAACTTCATGCCGATGACGTCGGAGCTGACGATCTGGTCTTCGGTGTAGCCGAAGGACTCGTTGGCGGCGGCCTTCATGGCGGCGTTGATGCCCTCCACGGTGACATCCTTGCCCTTTACGACGGCGATGAGGATGGTGGTGGAACCGGTGGGGGTGGGAACGCGCTGGGCGCTGCCGATGAGCTTGCCGTTGAGTTCGGGAATCACGAGACCGATGGCCTTTGCTGCGCCGGTGCTGTTCGGGACGATGTTGCATGCGCCCGCACGGCTGCGGCGGAGGTCACCCTTGCGCTGCGGGCCGTCGAGAATCATCTGGTCGCCGGTGTAGGCGTGGATGGTGCTCATGATGCCGCTCTGGATGGGAGCGTACTTGTTGAGAGCGTCGGCCATGGGGGCGAGGCAGTTGGTGGTGCAGGAAGCGGCGGAGATGATGTTGTCGGCCGGGGTGAGCACCTTGTGGTTAGTGTTGAAAACGATGGTGGGAAGGTCGTTGCCGGCGGGGGCGGAGATGACGACCTTCCTTGCGCCGGCCTGGATGTGAGCCTCGGACTTGGCCTTGGAGGTATAGAATCCGGTGCACTCGAGCACTACGTCAACCTTGAGTTCCTTCCAGGGAAGCTCTGCGGCATTGGGCTTTGCGTAGATGGTAATCTCCTTTCCGTCGACGGTTATGGAACCGGGGGTCACCACGGTCTTTCCGTCTTCGCCAAGGACGGCGTCCTTGTAGGACACGGTGTGCTTTCCTTCCCCGAACTTTCCGGCGAAGCCGCCCTGGGCGGTGTCGTACTTGAGGAGGTGGGCAAGCATTTTGGGACTTGTGAGGTCATTGATGGCAACTACTTCATAACCATCTGCTTCGAACATCTGGCGGAATGCGAGACGACCGATACGGCCAAAGCCGTTGATTGCGATTCTGATCATTATTCTATAAAATTAATGGATGTTAAACAATTATCAAGCGTCAGGAATTGATTTTTACCATTTCCAACTTACAAAATTAGGAAAATTTCAGTTGAAAATCAAGGCGAAAATGAATATATTTGTAAAATTAATAAAAAACATGAAAATACTCGTAACCAACGACGACGGATACGACGCACCCGGAATAAAGACGCTTGTAAACATCCTCAGGCCCTACGGAGAGATTACCTCCATCGGCCCGAAATACCACCAGAGCGGCATGTCCATGGCAGTCAACCTGGGCTACAAACCCATGGCGGTCAGGAAGATTGGCGAAGAGCCCGGGCTGCGCCGGTACTACATGGACGCCACCCCTTCCTCCTGCGTCAAATACGGCATCGACAACATCTTCTGTCCTGACAGGCCGGACATAGTCTTCAGCGGAATCAACCACGGGCTCAACGCCGCCATGTGCTCGCCCTATTCCGGAACCATGGGCGCCGCGAAGGAGGCCGCCCTGGGCAGGATTCCTTCGATTGCGGTATCCCTCGACACCTTCAGGAAAGACGCCGACTTCAGCGCCGTCGAAAAACTGCTCCCCTCCCTTCTCGACCGTCTTCTCGACAACATGGAAAGGCGTTTCGGAATGTTCTACAACATCAATTTCCCCGACCTCCCGGCCGATGAAATCAAGGGAATACGTGTATGCCACCTTGGCAGGATGCACTGGGAGCGGGAATTCATGCCCTTCGACCCGGAGTTCTATAAAAAAACCGGCGTAAGGCCCCTGGAAGACCTGGGAGTCACCTGGCTGCCCGAGCCCGAACCGGGCGAGGAGGTGTTCGCGATGGTGGGCGACATGATAAACGACCCCGATACCCCCGCCGATTCCGACCAGCTCATGCTCAAGGAGGGCTACATCACTATCACCCCCGAGAATCTGGACGACACCGACCGCTCCGAAAAGGAAAGGCTAAGGAGCCTCGGGTTCGAGACCGACTTCTAGTATGAAATACTACCTGATAGCGGGAGAAGCCTCCGGCGACCTGCACGGCGGCAATCTCATGAGGGAGCTGCTTGCAGCCGACCCTGAAGCGGAGTTCCGTTTCTGGGGAGGAGTGCACATGGAGGCCGCGGGCGGGACCAAGGCCGGCGACTACGCCGACACAGCCGTCATGGGAGTGGGCGACGTACTGTCGAAGCTCGGCAGAATACTCCGCAAGCTGAGGGCGTGCAGGAAAGACATCCTGCAGTGGAAGCCCGACGTGGTCATCCCCGTCGACTACCCCGGCTTCAACCTGAGGGTGGCGGACTTCTGCCACAGGAAGGGCATTAAGGTGTTCTACTACATCGCCCCCAAGACCTGGGCGTCCCGCGAGAGGCGCAACCGCACTCTCAGGGCCTCCGTGGACAGGCTGTTCATTATCTTCCCCTTCGAAGAGCCCTACTTCAAGGCCAGGGGGATCAGTGCCGTCTACATGGGCAACCCCCTTGTCGACGCCGTCACCGCCCACTCCTTCGAAAAACCCGCGGAAGGCCGGTACATCGCCATACTGCCCGGCTCCCGCAAGGGAGAAATCTCCCACACCATGCCCGCCGCCATGAAGATGGCCGACACCCTTCACGCCCTCCCACGCTATGCAGGCTACAGCTTCCTCATCGCCGGCGCCCCGGGCAGGACGCAGGCCGACTACGAAGAGTTCACCGCCGGCAGGCCTTACGTGAAGCTGCTTTTCGGCCGCACCTGCGACATCCTGAAATATGCCGACGCCGCTCTGGTCAATTCCGGCACGGCCTCGCTCGAAGCCGTCCTCACAGGCACCCCGCAGGTCGTCTGCTGGAGCACCCGCAGGGCAAGCGCCTTCCTGATGAACCTGATAGGACGGCCGTTCAGCCACATAAAGTACATTTCCCTGGGAAACCTGATCCTCGACAAATGCGCCTTCCGCGAGCTCATCCAGGACGACTTCACCCCCGAAGCCGCAACCTGGGAGGTCCGACGCCTGGTGGAAGACCTTCCCTACAGGCAGCAGATGCTGTCCGACTACGCCGAAATCCGCACCCGCCTCGGAGGTGCAGGCTCTTCGCGGGCGACCGCCCGCGCAATGGTGGAGGAACTTACTCGCTAATAACCCCTGGAACCGAATATCGCCGTTCCGATGCGGACCTCGGTGGAGCCGTACCCGAGGGCGATTTTCCAGTCTCCCGACATCCCTATGGAAAGGGTGTTGAAATCCCTGAGCTGCGGGAAACGCTCCCGGCACCCGTCGAACAGACGCTTGATCCGACTGAAATCCGAGGCGACCGCCTCCTCGTCGTCCACATGGCTCGCCATCCCCATCAGCCCGCAGAAATTGACATTCGGATAGGGGTCCGCTCCGGTTCCGGTCAGGATTGACTCCCGGCCCGGCCTCTCCCCAAATTCCTTGCCGGTGCCGGGAGTCAAGCCTGACCGGGCACTTACCGACGAAAGAAGTTCCAGAACTTCTTCCGGGGTGAAACCTTGCTTGGTCTGCTCGGCACCGATATGCACCTCTAGAAGCACATTGATGACCTTTTCGTGCCTGGCGCCCCACTCGTTCACCGCTTCCAGCAGATGCAGCGTGTCGATGCTCTCCACGATGTGCGCGTAGGGCAGCACCAGCTTGAGCTTGTTGGTCTGCAGGTGCCCGATGAAATGCCACTCGACATCCTGCGGCATCTGCACCGCCTTGGCCGCGAATTCCTGCGGACGGTTCTCGCCGAAACACCTCTGCCCCATGGCATAGGCCTCGAGAAGGGCCTCGAGCGGCTGAAATTTTGAAACTGCCACAAGTTTTACACCCTGTGGCAGTTCCGAAAGGATATTCTCCAGATTGTCCGAAATCATTATCTTCTGCGCTGTTGTTTCATCTGCTGTTCCTGCAGCTTCTGGGCCTCCTCGAGACGCTGCTGCCACTTGCTCTTGGGAAGCGGCTTGCCTTCGCTGGCCTTGACCTTGGCGAGCACTGCCTCGGGATGGACGAAGAACTTGCGGATGATGAAGATCTCGGCCATGCTGATAAGCTGGGAAATGAGGTAGTAGTACGAAAGCGCCGAAGACAGGTTGTTGCAGATGAAGAACATCATGATGGGCATCATCCATACGCTCATGAACTGCATGCTCTTGGCGCTGGGGTCGTTGGAGGTGGCCTGGCTGCTCACGGTGAGCTTGCTGTACGCCCACATGGTCACGGCCATGAGGAGCGCGAACAGCGACAGATGGTCGCCGAGCAGAGGCACCCTGGTGCCGAAATCGATGATGCTGTCGGGAGCGGAAAGGTCCTTGGCCCAGAGGAAGGGCTGCTGGCGGAGCTCGATGGATGCCGGGAAGAAGCGGAACATCGCCCACAGGATGGGGAAGGTGAGCAGCGTGGGCAGACACCCTCCCATGGGACTCACTCCCGCCCGCTTGTAGAGGTTCATGGTGGCCTGCTGCTTCTTCATGGCATCCTCCTCCTTGGGATAGCGCTCGTTTATCTTTGCGATCTCGGGCTGGAGAGCCTGCATCTTGGCTGATGAAGCGTAGCTCTTGTACGTGAACGGCAGCACCACGATCTTGATGATCAAGGTCATGAGAAGGATGATGATGCCGTAATTCGAAATGAACATGTGCAGCCAGTTGAAGAGCGGGATGATCACGAAACGGGTGAACCAGCCTACCAGCCAGCCGCCCAGGGGGATTATCTTCTCGTACTTCTGGTCGTAGCTCTTGAGGGTCTTGTAGTGGCTGGGGCCGAAATAGAACTCGTTGGGGATCTCGATGTCGTCGCCGGGAGTGAATTCCTGCCTCATCCGGGCCGTGCAGGCCATGAGATTGCGGCCGGGGTCGTCCTGGTCGATGAAAGTCACCGCGAAATTGCCGCTCTGGAAGCCCTTCTTGCTGCGCATGATGGCGCTGAAGAACTGCTGCTGGAAAGCGAACCAGCTCACGCTGCTGGCCACGTTCTTGGAGCCGCTGCGGCCGCGGCCGATTTCCTCAGGCTTCTTGTCACCGGGCTGGTAGAAGTCGAGCTTGGAGTACTGGCTCTCGTTCTTGTAGTTCTTTTCCATGCGGGGGACGGTGACGTTCCAGTCGAGGTCGACGGAATATACATTGCGCGGAATGACCTGGCCCATCCCCTTGAAACTCAGCACGTTGTTTACCATATACCCGCCTTCGGAGAGGGAATAGCGCTGCTCTATGTAGCCGCCGCCGGTGAAGGGAAGGCGGAACGCCACGCTGGTGTCGGTCTTTTCGGCTACCTGGAAGTTGAAGTCGCGCGTGCGGATATACTCGCCGGTATAGACGGAAACCGAATAGTCGCTCGCGCCCGGCTTGAAGATGTAGAGGTCGGTGGAATCGTGGTTGTAATAGTCCTTGACCTTCACGCTGTAGGGCTGCGCCCCCCTGGATGTGAGCGCAAGCACAATCTTGTCGTTTTCGAGCGTGACTATGGTGCCCTCGCCGCCGTGCATGACGTTCAGGGTGCTGTCTTTGTAGATGGTTTCGGGAGACTGCGCCGCAGTCTCCACGGCCTCCGCCACGGGAACCGCCGGAACGGCGGGCGCATTGGCGGCGGCTATGGAGTCGGCGATCTGCCTCTGGACAAACGCTATAGAATCCTGCTGCGCCTGCCATTCGGCCTGCTTGCGAGCCTCACGGCTCTGGTAGAATGTGAAACCAAAAAGAATTAAAGCGATAAGGATGAACCCTATTACTGTATTTTTATCCATCTGAAGTGTTATTCGTTACCTTCTTCGCTCCTGCGGATCTGTTCCTTGAGGGCCGCAAGCTCTTCCTTCGACTTTTCAATCTTCTTGCGCATCTGCTTGATGATGTCCTCGGACTTGCTGGAGGCGGAGAAGAAACCGATGTTGTTCTCGTAGGTTTCGATTTCCTGCTGGAGGGCGTTGTACTTGCGGATGAGCTGGTCCTTGGCGCTCACGGGCTTGTCGCCGCCGCGGGAGACTCCCCTGCCTCCGCGCTGCTCGTGCCAGTCGGGGAACTTGTCCTTCATGGCTTCGGTGTAGGCCGCATTGACCGCATCCTTTTCCTTGAAGGGGACGAATCCTGCGGCAGCCCAGTCGGAAGCGAACTTGGCGGCGGCTTTTGCGTTCTCCGCGGGGTCGTCGGAGGGAGTGTAGTCGCGGATATCCTCGATTATCTGTTTCTTGGCCTTGAGATTCGCATAGAAGTTGCTGCCGCCGGCACCGCCGCTCTTGTCGCGGGCGTCGAAGAACTCGTCGCATGCGGCGCGGAAGCGGGTCCAGAGGGCCTCGCTCTTCTTGCGCGACACGGCTCCTATCTCCTTCCATTCCTTCTGCAGGGCGATGAAGGCCTCGGTGGTCTTTTTCCAGTCGGTGCTGGTCTTGAGGGCCTCGGCCTTCTGGATGAGTTCCTCCTTCTTCTGGAGATTGATGTCCATCTCGTCCTTGAAGGAGCTGTAGAACTCCCTCTTCTTGGCGAAGAAGGTGTCGCAGCCGGCGCGGAAGCGCTCATATATCTTCTGGTTCTCCTTGCGGGTGGCGAAACCTATCTTGCGCCACTGAGCCTGGAGATCCAGGATTTCCTTGTTGGCGGCGGACCACTCGGCACCCGTCCTGAAGTCGCGGGCGACGATTTCCTCAAGCTGTTCGCAGAGCCTGGTCTTGGCCTCGAGGTTTTCCTTCTGCTGGCCCTTGATCTCCTCGAAGTGGGCCTGGTATTTCTTGTTGATGACGGCTGTGGCGGCCTGGAAACGCTCCCAGATGCTCTCGCGGAACTCCTTTGCCACGGGACCGTACTCTTTCCACTGCTCGTGGAGCTTCTGCAGCTCGTTGAACGCGGCGACCACGTTGTCGTTCTCGGAGAGCTTTTCGGCGGCCTCGCAGAACTTTATCTTGGCCTCGAGGTTCTTCTGGAAGTCGAGGTCGCGCAGCTCGTGGGAGATCTTCACCTTGTCGTAGAAGCGCTCCACGTTGAACTGGTAGTTGTTGTTCAGATCGCGGAAATCGCTCGCCGGAACGGGGCCTACGCTCCTCCAGCGGTCCTGCAGGGCACGGAATGCCGGGAACAGGGCGCTCACGTCCTCCTGGCTGTCGACCAGGGCCTTGAGTTCCTCAACTATGGCTTTTTTCTTTTCCAGATTCTCCCCCTTCTGGGCGTCCTGCACCCTGTTGTATTCGGCGCGCTGGCGCTTGTAGTCGGCATACAGGGCCTTGAAGTTTTCCTCGACGGCATCGAGAGTGTCGTCCACCATGCTGCCGGTCTTGCTGCGCACCTCGCCGAGAGTGCGGTAGAAAGCCGATTTGATGCTTTCGGCTTCCTTGCTGCGGGTCATGCGGTCTTCGCTGTCCATGAGGTCTTTGAAGATGGCGCTCAGCTCGGCTATGGTTTTGCCTACAAGGGAGGCGGCATCGGCCTTTACGGGCTCGGTGGCCACTTCGACGGGCTCGGTGGCAGCTTCGGCGGCTTCAGGAGCCGCAGGTTCAGCCTCCGGGGCCTTTTCCTCGGCAGGTTCGGGTGCTGCGGGTTCTTCCGGTTTTGGAGATTCTGTTGCAGCAGATTCCACTGGGATTGCAGTCTGTTCTGCCGGCTGCTGCTCTACCGTCTGCTGTTCAGATACTTTGATTTCTTCGCTCATAGTGAGTCCATTTTGATATTAACTTACAAATATAAGTATTTTTTTAATTAATTTTGCGGAAATCAATCGTATATGAGAATTGACATCATCACAGTAGTCCCCGAACTGCTCGAAAGTCCGCTCAGCCACTCCATCGTGGGGCGCGCAATCAGGAAGGGCCTGGTGGAAATCCACGTGCAGAATCTCCGCGAATACGGCCTCGGTCCGAGAAGGAACGTGGACGACTATTCCTACGGTGGCGACGCCGGAATGGTGATGATGGTGGAGCCGGTGTACAACATCATCTCCGACCTTAAAGGCCAGCGCCCCTACGACGAGGTCATCTACATGTCCCCCGACGGCGAAATCCTCAGCCAGGCCATCTCCAACGAACTTTCCCTGCTGCAGAACATAATCATCCTCTGCGGCCACTACAAGGGTGTCGACCAGCGCATCAGGGAGCATCTGGTCACCCGCGAGATTTCCATAGGCGACTACGTGGTGAGCGGAGGTGAAATCCCGGCCGCAATCGTGGCCGACAGCATAGTAAGGCTCATTCCCGGAGCGCTTACCGACGAGACCAGCGCGCTCAGCGACTCCTTCCAGGACGGGCTCCTCTCCCCTCCCGTATACACGCGCCCCGCGGAATTCAACGGCTGGAAGGTGCCCGAGGTCCTGCTCAGCGGAAATCCCCGGCTGATCAAGGACTGGCAGGACGAAAAAGCCCTCGAACGCACCCGCCTTCTCCGCCCGGAACTGCTCGGCAAATGACGTTGTTTTTTAATTTTTTTAAAAACAGGTAAAAAATTTCGGCAATATTTTGCCTTTTCCTTGACAAGTTGAAAAACTTGAAGTATATTTGTACCCGAGAAAATGAAACAACATCTTCTAACCAGCTATAATTAACCTTCAATATAGGCATTACACTACTAACTAACCGGCGAAGCCCGCAGTGATGCGGGCTTCGCTTGTTTCATGTGTCGGTGCTGTCCGCCCTAGAAGCGTATCGCCATGCTGCCGGTTGCGGTGAAGCCCGCCATGGGCATGAACCCTATCTGGTAATAACGGTCGTCGAGGGTATAGCCGTAGCTCTCCGCGACCGCGGAATAAACCCAGCCGCCAGCTGCGTAACGGGCGTTGAACACATTGCCCAGGCTGATTCCGAGCACCACCTCATTCAGTATCCTCGGGAACTTGAGGGTATAGGACAGGTTCAGGTCGGACACCGAAAAGGCGGGCAGGGACCTGTCTTCGTTCCCGGTGTTGTCGAGATACTGGCGGCTCACAAAACCCGTATGCCACACCGCCTTGAAGGCTCCGGCATGCACGTCGATGAAACCGTTCAGGATTGCCGAGGGAGAGAACGAGAGCGTGGAACTGTCATAATGCACGGTGCGGCCGGCAGCGTCGTCCCAGTCTTCCACCCACTCGTCGAAGTCGAGGATGCGGTTGCGGCTGATGGCGGCGTTCGCCTCAAGAGAAAGCCAGCGGGCGACATCCACACCCGCGGTGAGTTCCGCGCCAAGACGGTAGGAATCCTTGATGTTGGTGGTAAGCATCTCCCCTATGTCGCTGAGCGCGCCGGTCTGCACGAACTGGTCGGTGTAGCGCATGTAATATAGGTTGGCGCCGAACCTGAACGCACTGCTCTCATACTGGTAGCCGGCTTCATAGTCAAGCACGCTCTCGGGCCTGGGAGCGGGATAGCCACCATTGTCGGTGAAGTTGTTGCGCTCCGGCTCCCTGTGGCCCACGGCCGCGCTGGCGTAGGCGCGGTGGCCGCCCCCGGAATAGCTCACACCGACCTTGGGGTTGAAGAAATTGTAGTGCTCGTCGATGTCCAGGACCTGATTGCTGTAGGTTCCGTCGGAATTCTTGTAGAACTTGTCGTTTATTCCGTCGGTGCGGTAGTCGACATGCCGGAACTGCAGGTCGGCGAAGGCATCCCAATGCTTGCCGAAACGCCGCAAAGCCTTTATGAAACCGCTGTAGTCGCCCTTGAAGGCGTCGGAATCGTAGTACTGGTAATCTTTCCCGTTCCTAACCTGGGCGTCCAGGGCCTCGTCCGCTATGTAAGTGAGAAGGCCGTAATGCCCGCCCTTGAAATTCTGGAGGGCCACTCCCCCCGTCAGTTCCAGCGACTCACCCTTGTAGTCGAGGTTTGCCACGAGGCCGTAGGTATGCTGGTCGAGCCCCTTGCGGCGGACGAAGTCGGTGCGCGAGATGTCCGGCGAACTCAGGCCGAACTTCTTGAGCTTGTTGTCGGGCCGGAACTCCTCGTAATAGCCGTCGCCAGCCGTGTAATGGACGGCAGCGCCCGCCTTCAGACGGTCACCGAGGCGCCCCGAGAAGGACAGGATATGATGGTCCTGCCGGAAATGGTCCACGGTGCGGTCCCACAGGCGGCCGTCGCGCAGAGTGTAGCGTTCCGTCATATAGTTTCCCTGCGCGTCCTTCGGAAAGGCCCAGTTGTCATAATCGAACACGATGCTCTCGTAGAGCGAATTGTACTGCCCCAGACCGCGGTCGTACAGGTCTTTGTAGCTGCGGATGCCGTCCCCCATCAGAGTGGCGTCGTCGTTGCCGGCGGTAACTCCGTTCCAGGCCTGGCCCGTATGCTCGAAGTTGAGGATGTTGTAATAGCGCACCATGAAGTTGTTCCCCACCCAGCTGATTCCGCCGTAGAAGTTGCCGGAACGCCCGGCTGTGCCGTGCAGGAATCCGTCGGTGGAGGTCTGGTAATAAGACATGTCGGCCACGAGATGCTTCCACAGCAATCCGGTCGTGAGGAATCCTCCCACGTTCATGGTGTTGTAGCTGCCGTATCCCATGCGCACTTCGCCTCCGGGGACGTAGGAGGGGGCCTTGGAAGAGAGGGACACGGTGCCGCCGAAGGCTCCGTCGCCGTTGGTGGAGGTACCCACTCCCCTCTGGATCTGCGCGCTTCCCAGAAGGGCGGAGTAGCTGTTCATGTTGGCCCAGAAGACGCACTGGTCCTCGGGAGAATTGAGTGGCACTCCGTCGAGGGTCACGTTGATCCTCGAATCTCCCGCCCCGCGTATGCGCAGATGGCTGGTGCCGGTGCCGAGACCGTTCTCTCCCCATCCCAGTACGCCTGGAGTACGGGAGAAGAGCATGGGGAGTTCCCTTCCGGTGGAGGTAAAATCCTCCAGTTCCTCCTTCTTGACGTTGGCCACCGCAAAGGGGGCGTTCTTTTGGGCGCGCACGCCCATCACCATAGATTCGGAAAGCTCCTCCACCAGGGTGGAGTCGTTCTGGGCGTTTGCAGCGGAAACGCCCGAAAGGAAGAGAATCACTGCCGCAGCAGAAAAAACAAAACCTCGCATAACAATATACATGCGGGGTTTTTTGCTTCCCTTCGGAGGTGCTGGCCTCATCAGGTTCAAAGGGTTTGATCTCAGCCGGAAACCCCGGCACCCCCGCAAATGTGAGTGCAAATTTAGCATTTATTTTTGCATTTTCAATCGGATGTTAGTACTTTTGTAACCCGTATTGACCATCTTTTTCCGCACATGAAATACGGGTTCGACAACGAGAAATATCTCAAAATCCAAAGTGAACGCATTCGTGAACGCATCGCCGAATTCGGCGACAAGCTTTACATGGAATTCGGAGGCAAGCTCTTCGACGACTATCACGCCAGCCGCGTGCTGCCCGGCTTCCAGCCCGACAGCAAGCTGAAAATGCTGATGCAGTTGAAGGGCGAAACCGAAATCATCATCGTCATAAGCGCCGTCGACATCGAGAAGAACAAGGTTCGGGGCGACCTGGGCATCACCTACGACATGGACGTACTCCGCCTTCGCGATGAATTCATAGGGCATGGATTCTCGGTGAATTCCGTGGTCATAACCCATTACAACGGCCAGGGAAGCGCCGACTCATACCGCGAAAAACTCGAGAAGAAGGGCATCACCGTATATTACCACCGCATAATCGAAGGCTATCCCGAAAACGTGGAACTGATCGATTCCGAGAACGGTTTCGGAAAGAACGACTACGTGGTCACGACCAAGCCCCTCGTGGTGGTCACTGCCCCCGGCCCCGGCAGCGGAAAGATGGCCGTCTGCCTCAGCCAGATATACCAGGAGTTCCAGCGCGGCACCAAGGCCGGATACGCCAAGTTCGAGACCTTCCCCGTATGGAATCTCCCGCTGAAGCATCCGGTGAACATGGCCTACGAGGCCGCCACTGCCGACCTGGCCGACGTGAACATGATAGACCCGTTCCATCTGGAGGCCTACGGCAGGACTGCGGTCAACTACAACCGCGACATCGAAATCTTCCCGGTGCTGGACGCCCTTTTCAAGGGCATCTACGGGGACAACCCGTACAAATCCCCCACCGACATGGGCGTCAACATGGTCGGATTCTGCATAAGCGACGACGACGCCTGCTGCAACGCCTCCCGCGAAGAGATAATACGCCGCTACTACAAGGCCCTCTGCAACCTGGCGGAGGACAAGGGCAGCGAGGGCGAGGTGAACAAGCTGAGGCTGCTCCTCAAGCAGGCGAACCTCTCCACGGACTACCGCCGCGTGACCGTGGCCGCGAGGGCCCGGAAGGAGGTTAACGGCCAGAACTGCGCGGCCATGGAGCTTCCCGACGGCACGGTGATCACCTCCACCACCAGCGAGCTGCTGGGCCAGAGCGCGGCGCTCATCCTCAACGCCACGAAACACCTGGCCGGCATCCCGCACGACGTCAAGCTCATCCCCCAGGAAATAATAGAACCCATCCAGAAAACGAAGGTCAGCTACCTGCACGGGCACAACCCGCGCCTGCACACCGACGAAGTGCTTGTGGCCCTGAGCATACTCAGCGTATCCGACGAAAAATGCCGTCAGGCCCTGGACATGCTGCCGATGCTCAGGGGCTGCCAGATGCATTCCACTTCAATGCTCAGCGAAGTGGACACCAAAGTGTTCAACCGGCTCGGGGTGGGGCTTACCTGCGACCCCGTAAAGAAGCACAAACGCTAGTTCTTCACGAGTTTCACCTCGTAGATTTCCGGCCAGTTCTTTCCCGTGAGGAAGATCCGGCCCTGCGGGTCGACGGCTATGCCGTTCAGCACGTCGGTATCGCGGGTACGGAGCCTGTCGGGCAGCAGGCCGCCGCAGTCGATGCGCGCCTCGACCTCCCCGCTCTTCGGGTCTATCACGACAATGAGATCAGTCGTGTATACGTTCGCCCAGATTTTTCCGTCTATCCATTCCAGCTCGTTCAGATAGCGGAGATTGCGGCCCTCAAGCTTGACGAAAATCGTGCGCTGCAGCTTGAAGTCCGGACTCAGCACGTAGATTTTGTTGCTGCCGTCCGACGCATACAGGAAAGTTCCGTCGGTGGTGAGGCCCCAGCCTTCGCGGGGATAGCTCCAGGTGCTTTCGTACTCCAGCGTCTGCGCGTCGTAAACGAAGGCGACGTTGTTGGTCCAGGTTAGGATGTAAAGTTTGCCGTCCAGGATGCAGGAGCCTTCGCCGAAATACTTCGCGGCGAAGTTTATGCGCTCAAGGACCCCGCCCGTTGCGAGGTCCACCTTTCGGAAGGACGACTCGCCGTACTGCCCGGTGCTCTCGTAAAGCGCATCGCCGTAAAAGAACAGGCCCTGGGTGTAAGCTCCCGTGTCGTGGGGATAAGAGGCCACCACGCTCACTTTATAATCCTTTACGCCCGCCGCGCAGGACACGATGCACGCGAGCAGGCCGAAGAAAACGGTAAATTTCAGATTCATATCTGCACAAAATTACTCATTTTCCGGAAAATTACTACCTTTGCGCCAAATAAAAGGTGAAGCGATCTGTCGCGCGGATCAATCCGTGAGGAAAGTCCGGACAGGACAGGGCACCCCGCTGCGGAAAGCGCAGAAGGGAGCAATCTTTTGGAGGCCGTAACAGAAAACAACCGCCGGATTTCCGGCAAGGGTGAAAACGCGGGGTAAGAGCCCACGACCATCGGCAGCGATGTCCTTGGGGTACGGCACCGGGGCCTGCAAAACCAAATATACCGGAAAGAAACGCCCCCGTGGCTGTTTCAAAGGGTGGCCCGCCCTTTTCCGGGGGGTAGGTCGCGAAGATAAATGACAGATTCAAAAACAGAAACCGGCTTACGGCTTCACCTTTTATTTTTCCGTTTCCTTCCTTTCCTGCTTCCTGCTCCTCCGGCGCTTGAACCTCTCAAAAATGCGGTTGCGGCGCTTCTGACGGCGTTCGTGCAGTTTTTCAACGTCCTCCGCGCGCAGATGCGGGAAGCGGGCTCGCACCTTTTCCTTCCAGTCACCGAGGCCCGAGAAGGCATGCCTGTCGCGTTTTTCGGGATACATCTCGTTGTAGCACACGAGGATTCCGGTTTCATCCACGTCCGAGAACTCGTCGTTGACGGCGGTGCCCAGCATCTTCATCGACGGGGATATGGCCATGTAGGAATTCACGAGGGGTGGGATGTTGGTGCCGAGCCTGCGCACGGCGTCCTTGAGGTTCCTGTAGTCGTCCTTGTAGGTGTCGTCCTTCAGGATGAGGTCCATCAGGCGGGGATTCGACAGGATGGGATAGGGCTTGTAGGGACGCACCAGCTCTTCGGGATCAGGGAAATGCTTCCAGAGGAAATGGAGGATGAGATCTTTCGCGGTGCGGTCGAAATCGGGATACATCGTCATCTTGCCGAAGAAATAGATGATCTGCGGATGCTCGGATGCCACGGTGGCTATGCCGTCCCAAAGATTGTCGAGGGCGAAAAGAGCCTTTGCTCCCGCCTTGGAACTCTGATACTCGGGAGCGACGAAGCTGCGGCCGAGCTCCATCACGTGCGGCAGATACTCCTGTATGAAAACGTCGCTGAAACGGAACATGTGCGCCGTGGCGAGATGCGGCTGCCCGTTTTCGCCTATGCGCACGTCGGGGCCGAGAATGTACCGGTAGCCCCCGAGGATGGCGCGGGCGTCGGGATCCCACACGATGAGCTGCCTGTAGGGCACCGCCATGGTGTCGAACTCGTCGATGTCGGCGCTGAGGCCGCTGCTGCCGCCTGCCTCGCGGAAAGCGACCTCGCGGATGCGGCCTATCTCCCGCATCAGGTTCGGAGATTCATGGGCGTCGGTCACATAGATGACATTGCCGCCCTTGTTGGTGTTGCGCAGCTTCTTTTCAGGCGTGAGTTCCGCTTCGAGCAACTCCACGCTTACAGGATCTATTATCTTTTCCATGGACTAAAGTTTATACGCCCGCTTCCTCACCCACTGGGCCCACTCGTAATGGCTTCTGGACGAGTCGAATGTCTCCGGGGGTATGGGGTCGCCGAATATTATCTTGAATTTGCCGTGACGGGCCCGGTACATTTCGTCCGGAAGGAAGATCATGGCAAAATTAAATTTGAGTTTCAGGAGCTTGCACAGGTTGGCAACATTGTAGAAACGGTTGCTGTTGCGCCCGATGAAATGCACCGGAACGACATAGCGGCCGGTGCGGCTGCTCATCTTGACAAAGTTCTTGCTCCAGGGGAGATCCTGGATCACGCCGTTCGTCTTGCGGGAGCAGATGCCCGCAGGAAAGATGACCACATTGTTGTCGGACTCGTAGATCTCCTGCACCACCGCCGGTAGATTCCGGGACTGGGAGCCGGTCTTGTTTACTCCCCTGCAGAAAGGGGCGAGGCCCTTGAGGGCCATGAGGAAATCGTTCACGAGGATGCGCAGGTTTTCGCCGAAATGCCCGCCCACCACGCCGGCCAGGCTGACGCCGTCGATGCCTCCGAGGGGATGGTTCGAAGCGAAGGTAATTTTAGCTCCCTGCGGCACCTTCACCCGTTCGAGCCCCTCCACCTCCACCGTCACGTCGAGGAATTCCATGGCCTTGTTGCAGAACTCCACGCCCTCGTAGCCGAGGGTAAGGAACTCGTTTATGTAGTCCTGGTGGATGAGGCGCTTGAAGAATGACATGAGAGGGGCGGGAATCTTCCTGCCGGGGAATTTGGAGGCGACTATCTTGTCAAGATCGATTGCGTATTCGGGATGTCTTTCCATTTGAATAAGTCCGGGTCCTTGAATTTGCGCAAATATAATAAGAAATTTAAGTTTCGCAAATGCGAAACTACCTCAAAAAGGACTTGCGAAAGTTGAGTAAGAAATCAGAAGAGTTCCGCAAGCAGGTCGTAATCGAGGGCTTCCCGTATCCGCACGTTCACAAACTGCCCCACAAGCCCCTGAAGGTCAGTCCCCGGAGGAGCGGAAACGATAATCTCGCCGTCCACCTCGGGGCTTTCGAATTCGCTGCGGGCGACCAGTTTGCCGTCCATCACGGAATCCACCAGCACGCGGCATACGCTTCCCACCCGGGATGCGTTGAAAGCGGCCGATATCCCCTGCTGGAGCGACATGAGGGCGTCGTAGCGGCGCTGCTTTTCCTCTTCGGACACGTCGTCCTTCAGGTGCGCGGCGCCCCAGGTGCCTTCCTCTTCGGAATACTTGAAGGCACCGAGCCTCTCGAAACGGGAGGTCCTGACGAAATCGAGCAGTTCCCCGAATTCTTCCGGCCCCTCGCCGGGATGCCCCACGATGAGAGTCGTGCGCAGCACAACTCCCGGCACTTCGCCCCGGAGCCTTTCGATGAGGGCCCGCGTCCGGGCGCCGTCCACGTTACGGTGCATGCACGAGAGCACCCCGTCGGAAATGTGCTGGAGGGGGATGTCCATATACCGGCAGACCTTCGGATTGTCCGCCAGTTCCCCAAGGACATCCTCCGGGAAGCCCTCGGGATAGGAATAGTGGATGCGTATCCATTCTATTTCCGGAATGGCGGAAAGGGCTCGGAGGACATCGGCAAGACGCCTGCGGCCATAAAGGTCGAGCCCGTAATAGGTGGTGTCCTGGGCTATCAGCAGCAGTTCCTTCACTCCCCTTGCCGCAAGGCCCCGTGCTTCCTCCACTATCTTTTCGAGCGGGACCGAACGGTGCGCGCCGCGGATATGCGGAATGGCGCAGTAAGAGCAGCGGCGGTCGCAGCCCTCGGATATCTTCAGGTAAGCATAGGCCCGCCCGTCGGAGGGGAAAAGTCGCTCGGTGCGGAGAGCTTCGGAAGGTTCGGCTCCCAGAGCCCTCACCACCGGATCGAGGTCGCGGGCCCCGAACCAGCCGTCCACCTCGGGAATGAGCGAAGGCAGTTCGGAAGAGTAACGCTGCGACAGGCAGCCGAATGCGAAAAGGCGGCCCACCTCGCCGGAACGGCGCCTTGCAGCCTGTTCCAGCAGCACGTTCACGCTTTCTTCCTTGGCGTCGCCGATGAAACCGCAGGTGTTTACCAGCAGAAAGTCCACAGGTCCGGGCCAGTCTTCTGGCAGCACTTCATACCGGCCGCGGGGCAGCTGCGCGAGCAGATGCTCCGTGTCGACGGTATTCTTGGAACAGCCGAGAGTGAGGACCTGTACGCTGGTCATGCTATTCGGCCTTGGGAGCCTCCTCGGCCTTCTCCTCCTCTTCCTCCACGAAATCGAGGGATGCGTGACTGGCTATCTCCTTGTACCAGTCAAGGACCTTGCGCATGTGGGAGACATAGAAACGGTCGGGATCGTAATTGGGTACGGCCTTCAGGAAGAGGGCCTTCACCGCGGCGTCATCGCCCTTGCTTGCAGGGGCCTCACCTCCTTCCAGGGCCTTGTCGACGGCCAGGAAGACTTCCTTGAGCTTGAGCTCCCCCTCGGAGGTGTAGATGGCTATGTCGGAGAGCGTGGTGACACGGCTGTGCGAATCGAAGATGGTGCGGCGGCCGTCCGCGAGGGCCTCGGCAATCACCGAGTTGTTGCGGGACAGGGCCAGGAAACGGAAGAGGCCGTGCTGGCCCGCAACCGAAATGATTTTGCTTAAATCTGTTTTCATGGTATCTTTCAATAATCTGTCTATTTTTCTGTGAAGTTCTTCTATGGTGGAGTCGTTCCCGATTACGGCATCGGCGCGGGAACGGTCGGGAGGCGTCTGGGCGGCGGAGCGTTCCGCCACGCGGGGGTTCCGTTCCAGACGCTGCTGCAGCGGGGCCTCCACGAGCCACACCTTGCCGTACACGCCGTCGAATTCAGGTTTTTCGAGGGCTATCGCAGACTCAATGAAGATCAGCGGAGCGCTCTGGCGCCCAACCCACCCTGTCATGTCGGCAAGCAGATGCGGATACAGCAGCCCCTCGAGCTTTTCGCGCCTGGCACTGTCGGTGAAGATTACCGCCAGACCGGAAAGGGGCACTCCCAGGGCCTTTTCAACGCTTTCCCCGAGGCCCGGCACTTCATGGTAGAGCGCCTTGGCGCGGGAGTCGCTGTCGTATACGGGGTATCCCTTCGAGGCGAGATATCTGCTCACTTCGGTCTTGCCGCTGCCTATGGCCCCGGTTATGAGTATGGGCTTGTCCATGTCTAGAGCCTTTCCACGCAATCGACGACCTCGGGACTTATCTTACAGCTGAGCACTCCGTTGGGAAGGGCGTCGTGGCGCACCACGCAGCGCCCGTTGATGCTGCCCGCGAATTCCTCGTAGTCGACATAGCACCCCACCTCGCCGGTCGGGTCGCTCAGAAGTGGGAACACGCAGCGCCACGACACGTTCGCCACGGAGGGGAAGGTGTTCAGGGTGACGCCTTTCGGCACGTTGCGGACGCTTATCGGGAGCGTGGACTTGATTTCCACATATCGCGTGACTTCCAGGGAGTAATCAACCTTGTCGGCGGAAAGCCTGACGCCCGAGGGGACGTCCAGCCGGACTTCGCCGTGCATGTTGCTGCGGATGTCGCTGAGGGATATGGTGGCGGTGAAGATTTCGTTCACCCTGGAGAGCATCTCGGCAGGGCCGTACACCGTGACGGAATCGGGCGAGACCGACAGCGGAGTCCGGGGCATGTACTGGGAGCGGAACCCGAGCAGGTTCACGGGCCTTACGGGCACCTTCCTGTTGGTTTCGGGGATGAAGCGGAAGGACGCCCTGTCGAACAGGAAGGCCTCCACCTTCACGCCGTCGCCGTATATTTCAGACCCGTAACGCAGCAGCTGCGAAGCCGGAATGGTGAAATAGTCTCCTTCACTGTACACGAGGTCCTCGCCGGAAAAGCGCACGACGTGCACCTTCCTTTTCATGGCGATGCGCATCAGCTTGAATCCGGACGCGGTGCAGCGCGCGGCCATCGTGACCGCGTCGCTGGAGCGCTCGGCCCTGCCCTCTATGCTGCTTTCCGCCACGACCTCCATGCTCACTATGTCGGTATGCGACTGCGATAGGTTGTAAATCAGCCAGATGGCGGTGGAAAGCAGGAGGCACAGGAGGAAGGAGGTCCACCTCTTCATGGCCGGGAACAGCTAGTTTTTATCCTGTTTTTTCTCGGGCTTGTCGGCGCTCTGGCCGCCCTGTACGGGCGATTCGGAATAGTCGCGCTGGATGGAGTTCTTGTCCACGCGGAGCTTCACGTCGCCGTCGACCTTGATGAGGACGGTCTTGTCCTGGATTTCCTGGATGGTGCCGTAGATGCCTCCGGCGGTGACGACCTTGTCGCCCTTCTTGAGGGAGTTGCGGAAATTTTCAAGTTCCTTCTGCTGCTTGCGCTGCGGACGGATCATGAAGAACCACATCACGACGAACATGAGGATTATCATGATCCAGAAACCCATGCCGCCGCCTGCGGGCTGGCCGGCTGCAGGAGCCGCTCCGCCCTGGGCTTGGAGAATAATGTAAAGTAGATTCATGGTTATTTGGAATTGATCAGTCTGTCGAGTATGCCGTTCACGAACGAACGGCTTTCGGGGGTTGAGTAATATTTGGAAATCTCAACGTATTCGTTGATTATGATGCCTGAGGCGAGAGCGGGGAACGCGGCCTTTTCGGCCAGCCCCGCGACGATCAGGGCAAGGTCGGTCGAGCAGATGCGGCTGCGGTCCCACTTGGGGGTGATTTCGGATATCCGGTCGACGAACTCGTCGTACCGGGCGAAGGCGGAGCGCAGCACCTTGAGCACGAAGGCCCGGTCGCTCTCCCCTTTGTCGGAGAGGTCGCTCATGTACAGCGGGACAAACTCCCAGGGGCGGCCCTTGCCCAGATCCTCCATGGTGCGGCAGCACCAGAGGAGGGAGTAGGAGAGGTCGTCGTTCCACCAGATGTCGAGGTCTTCCAGGATTTCCTCCAGCTCGGCGTTGTCTTCGAACTCGTTCTCGAAGATGCTCGCCCACAGGGCGGCGTCCTCCCGGAGGCTGCCCGCGCCGGATTCCATGTACCTCAGGTAATAGTCGCGGGTGCGGAGATTTTCGTAAAGGTGCCTGAGGAACACGTCGAACTCTTCCCATGAGAGCTTTTTGCGGGACAGGGCCTTGCAGAAATCGGGATCGTCGGAGAGCAGCGGCGCGATGCGGTTGGAGACGAACTTCATGTTGGGGTTGCGCTCCTCGTCGCTGGGGTTGAACTTTCCCCTGGCGGCCTCGATGCGCCTTGCGGCCTCCGCCGTGAGGGCAGGGATGACGGCAAGCAGGAAAAGCCAGAGGGTCCGGGTGGCTTCGCAGGAAAGCTCCAGCTGGGTTTCTCCTTCGTCCACGCTCATGGACGGATTTTCCGTGCGGGAATATATGACCTTGAACGCCTTGATTCGCAGAATTCTACGGTTGAGCATCTTTTTGGGACAAATTTTACGCAAATATAGCACTTAGTCCGAAAAAAAATCTAAATTTGCCCAAATAACTTTTAATTTTTGGATTTATGTACAACAGAGAAGACAGAGAACAGGTCAATTACCCGGACCGTAATTCAGAGGACGTCTATTCCAAACCTGTGAGGGCCGGAAAGCGTACATATTTTTTCGATGTGAAATCCACCAGGGGCAACAACGACTTCTACCTCACCATCACCGAAAGCAAGCGCCGCAACAACCAGGACGGCTCCTTCACTTTCGACAAGCACAAGATTTTTCTCTATAAGGAAGACTTCGAAAAATTCAGGGAAGGTTTCGACGAGGTGGTGGAATACATCCGCGTGAAATGCTTCGGCGGCGAAATTCCCACCAGGCCCGAAGGAGATTTTGAAGAAGACGGCGGGAGGAGGTTCTCGGGCGGCGAGTTCGAAGACCTTTAGCCCGTCTGCGCATGGCGTCCATACTGCTCAAGAACATCACCGTCACCGGTGACCGCAAAGACGTATTCATCGACAAGGGCAGGATAGTCCGCATCAGCCCGGCCGGTTCCTGTGTCGGGTGGGACATCGCGGGCGATTGCGAGGTGATGGACTGCACCGACAAGGTCGCGATTCCCGGTTTCATCAACATGCACACCCACGCCGGCATGTCCCTCATGCGCGGCATAGGCGAGGACATGCTCTTCCACGACTGGCTCGCGAAGGTGTGGAAGATAGAGGCGAACTTCGACTACGACTATGTCTACTGGGCCGCCAAGGTCGCCTGCATCGAAATGATACGCACCGGCACCACCACCTTCAACGACCAGTACTGGTTCTTCCAGGCCTGCCAGAAGGCCGCCTCCGAAATGGGCATACGCCCCGCCGTGGGCTACGACATCATCGACCACGGCGACCCCGAGGAAGCCAAGCGCCAGATGGAGCAGTGCGAGCGCAAGTACGAGGAAGTGATAGACCAGTGGGACGACGAGGGCGCGATATACGAACTGGCCTTCCACGCCATCTATTCGGTAAGCGAGCCCATGATGATATGGGCCGCAGAGTTCGCCCGGAAACACGACATCCCGCTCCACATCCATCTCTGCGAAACCCTCAAGGAGGTGGAGGACTGCAAGGCCGCGCACGGCGGTCTCACCCCGGTGGAATACCTCGAGAGCATAGGGGTGCTGGGGCCCAACCTGCTCGCGGCCCACTGCCTGTGGCTCTCCCCCCACGATGTCGAACTCCTCGCGAAATACGGGGTGCACTGCATCCACAACATCAACTCCAACACCAAGCTTTCCTCGGGATACAGGTTCCTCTACAACGAACTGCGCGACGCCGGAGCCAACGTGTGCATAGGCACCGACGGATGCGCATCCTCCAACAACCTCGACATCCTCGAGGCGATGAAGACCTCGGCCCTCTTCCAGAAGGCCTGGCGCAGCGACCCGAAAGCCCTTCCGCTCCAGGAGCTGCTCGACATGGCCACCATCAACGGAGCCAGGGCCCTGAGGCTCGACAGCGGCCGCCTCGAGGAAGGCGCCCTGGCCGACATCTCCATCGTCGAGACCGACAGCTCCTACTTCCTCTCCCCCGGCCCGTTCCTGGCGAATCTCGTGTATTCGGCGCATTCCGACTGCATCGACTCCGTCATCGCGAACGGCAGGTTCGTCATGCGGGGCCGTGAAATCCCCGGCGAAAGGGAGGTTCTCCACGAGGCCCGCAAGGCTCTTTCCAAAATCAAGACAGACTGACATTCAACATGGACGAAAGAATAGAACGCATTCACATCGCCGCCGATTACGTGCGCGGCAGGCTCGAAGGCCGCCGTCCCGAGGCCGCCATAGTGCTGGGAAGCGGGCTGGGTCCCATCGGAGACCGGCTCAAGGACAAGATCGTCATTCCCTACAAGGACATCCCCGGCTTTCCGGTATCCACCGCGATAGGCCACAAGGGCAATTTCATCTGCGGCAAGCTGGGAAGCAAATATGTCATGGCCATGCAGGGGCGCTTCCACTACTACGAAGGCTACCACATGGAAACCGTCACCATAGGAGTCAGGGTGTTCAAGGTGCTGGGCATCGAATATCTCTTCGTCTCCAATGCCGCCGGCGCCGCCAATCCCGACTACAAGATCGGCGACCTCATAATCATCCGCGACCACATCAATCTCTTCCCCAACCCGCTGATAGGCCCCAACATGGAAGAATTCGGTCCCCGTTTCCCCGACATGACCTGCGCCTACGACCTCGGTCTCCAGGAGAAAGCCGCCGAAATAGCCTCCGAAATGGGCGTCGAACTCAAGAAGGGCGTATATCTCGGAAGCACCGGCCCCACCTATGAAACTCCCGCCGAAGTGCGCTTCTACCGGGAAGCCGGCGCCGACCTCCTGGGCATGAGCACCATCCCCGAGGTCATCGTGGCCCGCCACTGCGGCATGAAGGTTTTCGGCATGTCCTGCGTCACCAACGTCGCCAATACAAGCAACACCGCGCGCGACCTCAACGACGGCGAAGACGTGGTCGAGCAGGCCAACAAGGCCTCCAGGCTCATGTCCACGCTGTTCGCAAAACTCATCGACACCCTTTAGCCATGGATCCCACAATCACGCTTGCGGTCGAGTTCATGAAGGGCAAGCTCCACGGAAGACAGCCCGTAGCCGGCATCATCCTCGGCAGCGGCCTCGGCACCCTCGTAAACCATATCGAAGACCAGATCGTCATCCCGTACGTCAGCATCCCCGGCTTCCCGGCCGCCACCGCACTGGGGCACAAGGGCAACTTCATCTCAGGGAAGATGGGCGGCAGGCAGGTGCTCGCCATGCAGGGCCGCTACCACTACTACGAAGGCTACGGCATGGACGTCATCGTAAGGCCCATTCGCGTCATGGCCGCCCTCGGAGTGGAATTTCTCCTGGTTTCAAACGCAGTGGGAACCATGAACACGTCGTGGGAAATCGGCGACCTCATGCTCATCCGGGACCACATCAACATGCTTCCCAATCCGCTCATCGGGCCCAACATCGCCGAATTCGGCCCCCGTTTCCCCGACATGACCGCCCCCTACGACATCGACCTTCAGGAGAGGATGCTGAAAATCTCCGAAGAGGAGGGAATCCCCCTCAGGCGGGGCGTCTACGTGGCCACTTCGGGCCCCTGCTACGAAACCCCGGCCGAATACAGGTTCTTCCGCCATATAGGCGGCGACACGGTGGGCATGAGCGTCACTCCCGAGGTCATCGCTGCCCGTCACTGCGGCATGCGGGTGCTCGGCATGTCGGTAATCACCGACATCGCCCACGAAGCCACCGACGGCTACGTTACCGACGAAAACGAAATCGTCCGCCATGCGGACGCAGCCGCCCACAGGATGGAGCGGCTGTTCTCACGCCTTGTCGAGACTCTCTGACAGCTACTTGGCGTAAGCCACCGAACGGGTTTCGCGGATGACGGTGATCTTGACCTGTCCGGGATAGGTCATCTCGTCCTGGATTTTCTGTGCTATGTCGCCCGAGAGGCGGGAAGCCTGCTCGTCGGAGACCTGCTCTGCGCCCACGATGACGCGGAGCTCGCGGCCGGCCTGGATGGCATAGCTCTTGGTGACGCCGGGATATGAGGCGGCCAGGTCTTCCATCCCCTTGAGACGCTTGATGTAGCTTTCGATGACTTCCCTGCGGGCGCCGGGACGGGCGCCGGAGATGGCGTCGGCCACCAGCACTATGGGCGAGATGATGGTGTTCATTTCCATCTCCTCGTGATGGGAACCGATGGCGTTCACGATTTCGGGCTTTTCCTTGTACTGCTCGGCGAGCTTGGCGCCAAGGAGGGCGTGCGGGAGTTCGGGATCGGCGTCGGACACCTTGCCTATGTCGTGCAGCAGACCTGCACGCTTCGCCATCTTGGCGTTGAGGCCGAGCTCGGAGGCCATCGTGGCGGCGATGCTGGCCACTTCGCGGCTGTGCTGGAGCAGGTTCTGGCCATACGAGGAACGGTACTTCATGCGGCCTATGAGCTTTACCAGCTCCACGCTCATGCCGTGCACGCCGAGGTCGATGCAGGTGCGCTTTCCGGTTTCGAGCATCTCGTCCTCGAGCTGGGCGCTCACCTTCGCCACCACCTCCTCGATGCGGGCCGGATGGATGCGGCCGTCTATCACGAGCTGGTGAAGGGCCAGGCGGGCGACTTCGCGGCGGACCGGGTCGAAGCCGCTGATGAGTATGGCGTCGGGAGTGTCGTCCACCACTATCTCGACTCCGGTGGCGGCCTCGAGCGCCCTGATGTTGCGGCCTTCGCGGCCGATGATGCGGCCCTTGATTTCGTCGTTGTCGATGGGGAAGGTGGTAACCGCATTCTCGATGGCGGTTTCGGTGGCTGTACGCTGGATAGTGTTGATCACTATGCGCTTGGCCTCCTTGGCAGCGTTCAGACGGGCCTCGTCGATGGTGTCGTTGATAAAGGCCTGAGCCTCGCTGCGGGCCTCGGCCTTCATATTGTCGACGAGCATGTTCTTGGCGTCCTGGGCCGACATTCCGGCCACGGTTTCGAGCTGCCTGTTCACCTGGGCGGTGAGCGCCGCGCACTCCTCTTCCTTGTGTTCCAGAGCCTCGGCACGGGCGTTCAGCTGGGCCTTGGCGGCGTCGAGGTCGTGCTGGCGGCGGCCGAGTTCGGACGCCTGCTGGCCGAGCTGGCTTTCCTTCTGGTGCAGACGGTGCTCGGTTTCCTGGAGCTTGGAGTTCTTCTCGGCTATGTAGGATTCGTGATCGCTCTTGAGCTGGATGAACTTCTCCTTGGCCTGGAGAATCTTCTGCTGCTTGATTTTCTCCCCTTCGAGTTCCGCCTTTTCTATGATGGCCTCCTTACGGCCCTTGAGTACGAGGCGACGTACAATTATGTAAACGGCCAGGGCGAATGCTGCTCCGCACAAAAAAGCCAATAAATAAAAATACCACATAATCAATTGTATATAGTGTTACGTATGTCAAAGCAAAGGCAGCGCCTGCATTCACAGACGCTGCCCGCAAGTCGCCGTTAGTCCCTGAGCAGAAAATGATTTCTGTACGATTTGGGTTCCGTGGTGCTTCCGGTTTCCCACTTAAGGGCCTGCCGTAGTCACTCGAGTACGCCCGGTTCCAATGAACTTGTTTGTTTCGCTGGGACGGACTAACGGTTTTTATCTACTCCTGCAAGATAGGCTCCGAGCTTGTCGTCCAGGGCATCCTGGTCCGAAGAAAGCTTCGCGGCCGCACGCTGGGCGGTGATTTTCCCGACTGCCTGGCTCAGGGTGACGAATGCGAGCTTGTCGAGCTCGGACTTGTCGGGATAAAGCGAGGTATAATGCGAGAACATGGCGTTTATATCCTCTGCGGCAAGGCGCATAACTTGCTCTGCCTCAGGGGTTTTTGCCTTTAAGGGATATTCCCTCCCGGCGATTTTCAACGTAATGCTCTGACCATCCATCAGTCTTCCTCCAACAGGGCTATGCACTTGTCTATTTCCCTGATCAGTGCAGTCAGACGCGCCTTGGCTTCGGGGCCTCCCCCGGCGCCGAACGCACTCTGCAACTGCACGGAATCTATCTTGGTTTTCAGTTCAGCAATCTGTCTTTGCTGGTCCAGCACGGTCTCGCGGCTCTGCGAAAGTTCAAGGGAGAGTGAATCGGCACGCTGCCTTTCCCCCTCGTAAAGCTCTATCAACTTGGTGATTTTCTTTTCTATTTCAAGCATGGGGCCGTGTTAAACCAATCACAAAAATATAAAATTATTTCCATAATCGCAAGAGAGAAAACTCTACGACTTTGGAATGTTCACTTTCTTGTAGCGTTTCATCCTCTTTTGCCAGCGTTCCTTGGCATACTGCTGCATGTCGCTCACCTCGTCCATCTCGTCCATGATTTCGAGGCCGAAGACGGTTTCGATGATGTCCTCGAGGGTGAGCACCCCCTGGAACGAGCCGTAATCGTCGATGATGAGGGCTATCTGCTCCTTGGTCTTGAGCATGCTGTCCCATATCTTGTCGAGGTCGGTCTCTTCGTTGAAATACGAGATGTCCCTCTTGATGTCGCGGAGGGTCTTGCCGAATTTGTCTTCGGCGAGGTCTTCCAGGGCGTCGTCGCGGAGGATGTATCCGGTTATGTACTCGGGGCTTTCGGCATAGACGGGAATCCTGGAATGGTGCTCGAAGTCGTCGTTCTCGAAATACTCGCGGAGAGTCATGCTCTCGGGCGCCACGGAACATACCACGCGTGGGGTCATGGCGTCGTAGGCCTTGATGTTGTCGAGCCGTATGATGTTCTGGATGACCTTGTTCTCCTCGCTGTCTATCACTCCCTCCTCGGCTCCGGCGTTGGCCATGGCGCTTACCTCCTCGCGGCTTACGGTGGGATCGTGATGCTTGAACGACTTTTGGATGAACTGGATGAGCTCCACGAAAGGCCACATGAGCACCAGCAGCACGCTTATCCACGAGGTGGTGAAGCCCATCAGGGACTTGTAGCGCGCGGTGCCCAAGGTCTTGGGGATGATTTCGGAGCAGATGAGGATGAGGATGGTGACTATCGCGGACATCCAGCCTACCCCGCCCGACCATATCTTGGCCGTAAGCACCCCCACCATCGCCGCACCGAAGGTGTTGGCGATGGTATTCATCGACAGGATTGCAGCTATGGGACGGTCTATCTCCGTCTTGTATTTCTTGAACCTCACAGCGGGCCTGTAGCCCTCCTGTTCTTTCAGGGTGATGTATGATATGGGGGTGGACATGAGAACCGCCTCCAGTATCGAACAGAGGAAGGAGATGCCCACCGTAAGGATCAGGTCAAGTGCCAGCAGAAAGACAGTAGTACCCATACAATCTGCAAAGATAGCAAATTATTGTCAGCTGCGCTTTTTTTTGCTCTTGCCCTGCCTGACGCGGTCGCGCCACTGCTGCGGAGTCTCCCCCGCCACCTCGAAAAACTGGCGGCGGAAGTTGGTCTTGTCACATATGCCGACCATCTCCCCTATGGTATTCAGGGGGAGATTGGGATTCTCCTCTATGAGCCGCTTCGCCTCGTAGATGCGCAGTTCCTTCCGGATAGAGAGGAACCCGCACCCGTAGGTAGAATGGCAGTACCATGAAAGTTCATCCTTGGACATTCCGAATTGCTCCGCAACGTCGCCCATGTTCTGGTCGGTCTGGCAATAGCCCTTTTCCCTGAACCACTTGTCCATACTGGCGACAATATCTTCGTTGAGCCGGCGTCCCGCACCTTTTCCGAAGGCGGCACGCTGCCGAAGGCGTATGGCAAGTCTGCTAAAAAAGCCTTTCATAATGAATTGTTAATTGTTTAAACAGGTTGTTTCGCGGATGCGAAACTTAATATATCCTTAATAAAGCAAAAATTAGTATTTTTGCAACCACTATGTTCGAAGCACTGACTGAAAGACTGGAGAAATCCTTCAAGATACTCAAAGGAGAAGGCAGGATAACCGAAATCAACGTTGCGGAAACCGTAAAGGAAATCCGCAGGGCCCTGCTCGACGCCGACGTAAGCTACAAGGTGGCCAAGGAATTCTGCGACCGCGTGAAGGCCAAGGCTATCGGCACCGGCGTGCTCACCGCGGTGAAGCCCCAGCAGATGATGGTGAAGATCGTCCACGACGAACTCGCCGAATTCATGGGAAGCGACAATTCCGACATCAACCTCAAGGGCAATCCCGCCGTCATCCTGGTGGCGGGTCTCAACGGTTCGGGCAAGACCACCTTCTGCGGAAAGCTCGCGCTCCGTCTCAAGAAAAAGGGCGTCAAGGTGATGCTGGCCGCCTGCGACACCTTCCGTCCTGCGGCCATCCAGCAGCTCAGGACCCTTGCCGAAGGCATAGGCGTTCCCGTATTCAGCATCGACGGGGAGAAAGACCCCGTGAAAGTGGCGAAGGCCGCCATTTCAAAGGCCGGCCAGGAAGGCTATTCCGCAGTCATCGTCGATACCGCGGGCCGCCTTGCGGTAGACAACGAACTCATGGACGAAATCCGCGCCATGCACGCCGCCGTGAAGCCCTCGGAGAGCCTTTTCGTGGTCGACGCCATGACCGGCCAGGACGCCGTAGCCTCCGCCCTCGCGTTCAACGAGGCCATCGACTACGACGGGGTCGTGCTCACCAAGCTCGACGGCGACACCCGCGGCGGTGCGGCGCTGAGCATCAAGGCCGTGACCGGCAAGCCCATAAAGTTCGTCTCCACCGGCGAAAAGATGGAGGCCCTCGACATCTTCTACCCCGAGCGCGCCGCCGACAGGATACTCGGCATGGGCGACGTGGTGTCCCTCGTGGAAAAGGCCCAGGAGGCCATCGACGAGAAGGAGGCGAGGGAAACCCGCAAGAAACTCGCCAAGAACCAGTTCAACCTAAACGACTTCTACAACCAGATCCAGCAGGTCCGCAAGATGGGCGACATCAAGGACCTGGCCGGAATGCTTCCGGGAGTAGGCAAGCAGATAAAAGACCTCGACATCGACAACGACTCCGCGTTCAAGGTCACCGAGGCCATCTACCACTCCATGACTCCCTACGAGCGCGAGCATCCCGAGGCCATCAACGGCAGCCGCCGCAAGCGCATAGCCGACGGCTCCGGCACCTCGGTACCCGAAGTGAACAAGCTGCTCAAGCAGTTCGAAAGCTCCCGCAAGATGATGAAAATGGCCGTGGACGGCTCCCTGCGCGAGCGGATGAAGAACTTCCGCGGTTAATTTTTCCCGAACAGCAGCGCCAGGTCGTCGTCGAGGCGGTCGGCGCACTCGTCCCCCGGGACAAACTTCCATTCGCCCAGAAGCGCTTTGTCGTTCAGGTTCATTTCGTCCAGGATGGCGTTCTCCACCACGAATCTGTACACCAGTTCGCGGATTTCGGGGTATCTGCCCACGATGCGCTCCCCTATCTTGTCCTTCGGGATTCCCGCACCCTTGATGAGGATGTCACCGCCGCCGCTGGCGCGGTACGAGGTCATCGCCACGGAATACTTCGCGTCCGGGTCGAAGGGCCCGCCTCCGGAGAGCGAGAGTATGGTAACCCTCTCCCCGAAGGGCTTGGTCACGTCTACGGTATAGTTCAGGCCGGCGGCCGAGTCGAAGTTGTACGACCTCTCCACGAAGGACCAGCGCTCCTGGCTGTCGCGGAAACTGTCGCCGGGCACTATGCGGAGGATGTGATCCCCGCCGGGTTCCGCCAGCCACAGGTTGTATGAATATTCCAGATAATCCTTTATTTCGCGGCCGCTGAGTTCGAGCTTGTAGAGCTGGTTCTCGTAGGGATAGATGGTGAACATGTCGTTGAACACCAGGATTCCGGCCCGCACGGCACCGTTGTAGGTGAGAGGCGCGGCGAATGATATCTGGGCGCCGCTGCCCTTCAGCTGCACCTGGTGAACCAGATTGATATACGGACACATTCCGGCATAGGAGTCGCGGGTGAACATGTCAACCGAAAGCATTCCCACCTTCTGACGGGTGAAGGCCTTCACGGCCTCGTAGTCTTCGCGGAAGGCCGCCCTCATCACCGTGTCGGTCTTTGCCTTGTCTATCCTTATGAGCCCCGTGCCGATGGTCTTGCTTCCGTCGGGGGCGAGGTCGAGCTTTCCGTATCCCAGATAGGCGGCACGCCTGCCGGTGTTGATGAGGCCGATGCTGTCGTTATGGAAAGTCACCGGGCTGTGGTCGTGCCCGCACACCACGAAATCCACCCCGACGAGGCTGTTGTAGAGGTCCAGGGCCTGGTTTTCAAGCATGGAGCCGTCGCCCGCGCCGGTGCCCGAATGGATGCAGATTATGGTCACGTCGGGCTTCACCTTCGCCTTCACCCGGTCCACGTCTTCCTGCACGAGGGGGATGAGGTCCCGGAACGTCATGCCGCTCCACACGCTCTCATCCAGCCACGCGGCCATGTTGGGGTTGGTGTAACCCAGCACCAGCACCTTCATGCCTCCCCTGCGGAAAGTCTTGTAAAGGGGGAAATAGGGCCTGCCGTCGTCGTTTCTCAGAGCATTGCCCGCCATGAAGGGTATCCCGTGGCGGCGGAGCTCGGACGCCACCCTGTCATACACGGCATGACCGGTCTCCACGTCGTGGTTCCCCACGCTTATCGCATCGTACTTCATGTACGACACGAGACGGGAGAACAGATGCTCGGAAGTGGTGTCGACATAGTTGTAGTAATAGCTTGCGTTGTCGCCCTGCAGGCAGTCGCCGGCATCGATGAGAAGCACGTTTTTCGCCCCGTCCGCCTTGCGGATGCTGTCGACGTACCAGTTGACGGCCATGAGGCTCGGACGGGTACGGTCGCCCACATAGGTGGAGTCGAACCATGCCCCGTGCACGTCGTCAGTGGTGAGCAGGGTGAGGCTTCCGGCTTTTGGAGAGCAGGCTGCAGCGAGCAGGATAAGCGGTATCAAATATCTGGTTTTCATACTTTTACATAAACAAAACGGGAGCGTCGGAACGGCGTCTCGAAGGCCGTGAAGCTTCGCCCGTGCGGCCGGCTCCCCAGCCGCGGTGGCGTATTCTGTCAAGGTCGAAGACGAAGCCAAGCCGCTGCATCCAGCCCAGGAAGCCTCCTTCGCCGAAATGGAACTGGAAGTTGACGTTCAGGGAGATGAAGTCGCTGATGTCGGGCTCCCAGCCCAGTTCAACCCTGTCCCAGAAACGGCACTGGTAGAACGGGTCGCCGAAATAGAGACTGTTCCCGTATGCAAATCCGCCGGAATCCGTGTGGCCGTAGAGATACTGCAGGTTGTCTCCGGCATAGCTGCAGTTGGAAAGGTACACGTCGTGGCTGCGCACCACGGCGAGCGCCTCCACCCCCATGGGGAAACTCTGCGAGGCTTCGGCCTTCCTGTCCCACTGGTAGGAGAAAAGGCCGCTCAGCTTGAGCGAAAGCTCCTGCAGGCCCGTCCTTCCGGCGAGATTCACCCTCGCATACAGCCCCAGGAGATTGTTGTCAACCACCCCGTGCACGGTTTCGCTTCCCGCATAGTGGTAGAACGTTCCGGCCCAGCCGGCGTCGAGCCAGCCGAGGGGCTTCCAGTTCCCGGCGCTCACGATCATGAAGCGCTCGCGGGAGCTTTCCGTCTTCATCCCCATCCAGTCGGCGCCGATTTCGGCGCGGAAACGCTGCGCCCTGTACTTTAGGAGGAGCCCGTCCATGTTCCTGTCGGAGAACAGGGTGACGGGAGAGAAGAAGGCGTTTCCGTACTCCCCTTCGCGGAAGCGGTTGGGAAACACTCCCAGCACCCCTTCGAACATGCTTCCGTCGGGAAGAGTCACGTGGGCGTCGTAATGGACGGTAAGCTCTTCAAGAGCCTGCCATGTGACGGGCCCCGAGCCCATGTTCCGCCGGATGTCGAGGCCGAGGGCAAGGCGGTGGTTCGCCGACGCCCCCTGAAACAGGCTGAACCCCACACTGGGGGTGAGAACCAGGCCGTGCACGGTGCAGGACTCGAGCGGCAACGGCACCTCAGGGCCGGAATACCGGGAAAGATATGCGTCGAACTCCCGGTTCTCGAAGAAATACTCGAAATCCGTCCCGTACTCGAACGACACCCCCTCGCCGGAACCCGTACGCCCGAAACGGAAGAACGGGCCCTGCGCATGCAGGGGCACGGAAAGCATCAGGACGGCAGCCACCAACGGGAGTTTTCTCATTTTCGGGAAATAAATTTTACAAAGATAATTAAATTTGCATTATGATTAAAACAATGACTCCCGTTATTCCCGCTCCGATGAGCTCGCGGATAAGCCTTGAAGACAAGATAATGGTACTCGGAAGCTGCTTTGCCGACAGCATGGGCTCCAGGCTCGCAGCCGGCGGTTTCGATGTGTGCGTCAATCCCTTCGGCACGCTGTACAACCCCGTTTCCATCTGCAATTCCGTGGCCAGGCTCGACAGCGGCCAGCCTTTCAGGGACGACGAATGCGTGGAGATGGGCGCGGGCGCCGGCCTGTTCTGCTCCTTCTCCCATCATACCTCCTTCGCCAGGGCCACCAGGGAAGAGTTCCTCTCCGGCGCCAACGCCTCGCTGAAAGAGGCGTCAGCGTTCTGGAAAAGCTGCAGCAAGGTCATCGTCACCCTGGGCACGGCGATGGTCTGGAAACGCGAAAGCAGCGGCGAAGTTGTGTCGAACTGCCTCAAGCGGCCCGCCTCGGAGTTCACCCATGAAATGCTGGGGGTCACCCACATCTTCGCAATCCTGCAGCTGCTGGTGAGCAGCCATCCCGGAAAGCAGTTCATCTTCACCGTCTCCCCCATCCGCCACATGGGCGGGGGCGCTCACGCCAACACCCTCAGCAAGGCCACCCTCCAGCTTTCGCTCGCCAGGGTGCAGGCAGATTATTTCCCCGCCTATGAGATACTTCTCGACGAGCTGCGCGACTACCGCTATTTCGCCGACGACCTGGTGCATCCCGCCCGGCTCGCCGAAGAAATCATCTGGCAGCGCTTCCTCGACTGCGCCGTGGAAAGCACAGATGCCGCCCGCGTGCTGCTAAACGAAAAGGCGGCACGCCAGTCAGCGCACCGCCCGATTCATTGAGGGTATATTGTTTAGGAATGAGAAAAAAATTAATTGCTTCAAATTTTATAGAAGATTGTCGAGAATTTGTGGAGTTTTGAAGAAGGAGTGCAGCCGCAGCTGCATGACTGATGAGATACTTCAAAAATTCCGGCAAGATTCGTAAAATGATGCAGGTAATTTTTTCATCGTTACTTAACTGAGCTTTTCGTACAATTCCTTCGGGGAGATGCCAAGAAGCTTCGCCCTTTCGGAGAGCTTCGGAAGCTCCTCGCTGAAGAAGCGCTCCCGCGCATCCCGCAGTATTATGTCCCTGGCTTCGTCAGAGACGAAGAAGCCGATTCCCCTCTGCTGATAGATCACACCCAGCGAAGTGAGCCTTTCATAGGAGCGTGCCACGGTATTGGGATTCACTCCGATTGAAGCGCCGTATTCGCGCACCGAAGGGATCCTGTCCCCCGATTTGATTTCTCCCGAAAGGACCCTGTCGCAGAGGACGTCGGCTATCTGCAGATAAATGGGCCTGTTGCTGTCGAATTCCATGGCTTATTGCTTTATGGTCCTGATACGGTTATAGATGAAGAAGTCCAGCAGGCCGAACTCGACCACGTACGCCGCGTACTGGATTATCCTGGCATAGCGCACGAAACTCTCCTCGGTGATATCCTCGACTGAAAGGCTGAAGTCGGCTCCGCCGAATATCCTTACCACCGCGACCGCAATTATGGAAAGTGCGAGGCCGAGCAGGAAAAGGGCCAGGAAGGTCTTTCCCACCTTGCTCTTCCTGAAGCAGATGGCGCCGAGGGTGAAGACGAGAATGGTCGCGCACCAGCTCAGATACAGACTGTACGGCCAGCTGAGAAGCGCGGACTTGCCGGCTTCGAGCGACAGCTCTCCCCATGCAGAGTTCATGCCTTCGGCGATGGGGGCTATGGTCATGCCTCCGTAGGTATTCTTGAAAAAGAGGCCCAGCAGCCCTTCGCAGGCAGCGGTCTCGGCCACCATGAAAGCGGGCACCGCGACGCAGGTTACGAGAAGCATGGAGAGCCATTTCTCGAGCGTGGATGCGGGAAGGAGAATCCAGGCGGAACCGGCCTTTCTTTCCGTCAGAGTGCCGTAGTGCTTTGCCGGGAAGGCAAGACAGGCGATCATGAACGCTATTATGACCGAAGGCAGCTTGGCACCGGCGTTCACCGCAGTGAATCCTTTTCCTACGATTACCGAGAACAGTTCGTAGAAGAAGAACAGGAATACGGGCATGGCACCGAGTATGAGGAGGGTGAGTCCGCACTCGTTCTTCGCACTGTTGAGGTCGTAGACGAAATACCTCCAGAACCTCTTGATGTCAAATGTATTATTCATGGCTGAACATTCCTTTTATGAGTTCCTTGTGCTTGTGTACGGTATTGAAGAGGGCCTCCACGTTCACCTTGCTTTCTTTCGCCCCGGTGTTCGGATACACCTGGATGAAACCGCCGGGCAGCTGTTCGCTGTAGAGGGACGCAGGGTTGAAGGTGGTGCCGTAGTCGAAATAGAGCCTGTCGGTGATTTCGGCCACGGAGGCGTTGAGAAGCACGTCCCCGCGATCGAGTATGACGATGGGGTCGATGATGTTCTCGAGGTCCTTTACCTGATGGGTGGAGATGACGATGGTGCTGTCTTCAGCCGTGAGAGTCATGATGACCTTGCGGAACTGCGCCTTGGAGGGGATGTCGAGGCCGTTCGTGGGCTCGTCGAGGAAGAGGTTCCTGGCCCCGCACGCGAGCGCGAAAGAAATATGGGTCTTCTTGAGCTGGCCGGCGCTCATCTGGTTCATCTTCATGCGGGTGTCGGTCTCGAAGACGGCCATGGCCTCCATGAACCTGTCCTGGGAATACTTGGGCCAGAATTTCCCCGTGGCGGCCGCCCAGCGGTCGGCTTCCTCTCCTACCGGAGCGACTTCGTCGGGAAGATAATACTGGTCCTGAAGAAAGGACGGGCGGCGCATGGAAGGAGTGTCGCCGTCGGTTTCGATTGAGCCCTTAAGGGGCTTCTTGAGGCCGCAGAGAAGAGTCAGGAGCGTGGTCTTGCCAACTCCGTTCTCGCCCAGCAGCCCGTAGATCTTCCCATCCTCGAGCGAGAGGGAGATGTTCTCCAGACACGGCACCTGGCCGTAGCTGAAATAAAGATTGTTGACTTTTATCATTGCGTACAGTGTGTTAGTTCATTAGCACACTGCAAAGGTACGACAATTTTTTATACTTCCAAATTATTCTTTGATTTTTTTGAGGCGGCGGCTCTATTTGCGAAGGAAGCCGGTGCTTCCGTGTTTGCCAACTGCAAGAATTCAAGACAGTTACGCAAAAACGGTACCTCGATATCGAGGTACCGTTTTTATGCATTTACCTGGCTGTCAGCCGTTTAGCCAAAACGCTACAGGCTGTTGTAATTGACGCTGAAGGTGTCCATCTGGTTGAGGTCTCCGGTGGTGAGGCCCTTGTAGAGCCACCTGGTGCGCTGCTCGGAAGTGCCGTGGGTGAAGGTGTCGGGAACCGAGCGCCCGTAGGCCTGCTTCTGGAGGAAGTCGTCGCCGATCTTGCCGGCGCAGTTCACGGCCTCTTCGATGTCGCCCTTTTCGAGGCTTCCGAAGAACTTGTTCTCGTAGTAGCCCCACACTCCGGCCAGGAAGTCGGCCTGGAGCTCCAGGCGCACGCTGTACTCGTTCGAAATCACTTCGCTGGAACGGGCGCGGGCGTTGTTCACCTGCTGGAGGATGCCGAGCTCATTCTGGACATGGTGCCCCACTTCGTGGGCAATCACGTATGCATAGGCGAAGTCTCCCCCGGCCCCCATCTGGTTCTTCATCTGAGAGAAGAAGCTGAGGTCGATGTACAGGCATTTGTCGGCGGAACAGTAGAAGGGCCCCGTCTGGGAAGTGGCGTTGCCGCATCCGGACTGCACCGCATCGGTGAACAGGACCATGGTGGGAGGACTGTATGTCCGGTTCATCGACTTGAAGACCTTCGTCCACACGTCTTCGGTGCTGGCCAGGATCTGGCTGGCGAACTGGGCGAGTTCCTGCTCCTCCTGGGTGAATTCGCGGTTGCCCTCCGTCTGGGTGGTAATCATGCTGCCGAGATCGGCCTGGGAAATGACGCTGAGCGGGTTGCCGCCGAGAAGCCATGTGATGAGGGCGAGGACAGCTATGCCCCCAATGCCCATTCCGGCAGCCTTGCCGCCGCTGAGCGACCTGCGGTCGTCGACGTTGCTGCTGGTTCTTCTTCCTTCCAGATTCATCTTGTTATTGTTTTGGTTGTCCACAAAGATAGTCTTTTTTCGTAAATTTGCAGGTATGACGAAGTTGTTTTTCATTCTGCTTGCATTATTTCCCAGAATGGTGGAGGTTCCCTTCCCCGGCGCACCCTTCAGAATGAGCGCCACGGAAATAACGAACGCCCAGTACGAGGCCTTCGACCCGTCGCACCGCGCCCTTCGCGGGGACGGCGGCTTCTCCGTAGCCGACGACGAAGCCGTGGTGAACGTGAGTTGGCACGACGCCCTCGCCTACTGCGACTGGCTGTCGCGTCAGACCGGCAGGCACTACACCCTCCCCACCGAGGAGCAATGGGAATTCGCCTGCGGTTCCGACACACTCTCCCCCGCCATGTACAGGCACCAGAGCACCGAGCGCAACCTGGTCGCGGTCCCGCTGACCGTCGCCCTCGGCACGCCCAATGCCTACGGCCTCTACGACATGCTGGGGAACGTTGAGGAATGGTGCGCCGACCTTTACTCCGAAGGCTATGCTGCGACCAGGGGCGGCAGCCACAACACTCCCCTGGAATATGTCTGCCCGCAGGCCAGGATGGCGGCGATTCCCACCGACAGGCATACGCAGATCGGTTTCCGTGTGATCGAATGCGACGGTGCCGCCCTCCCTGCCGCAAAACCGTGGTACAGCTTCGCGAAGGCCCCGAAGGTCAGCTCCGCCAAGGGATCCTGGAAACGTCCGTCGAAAGCTCCGCTGTGGCTTGAGCCGCAACCGTACGTAATCGCTCCGGCCGATCCGGCAGTGCCCTTCTACAGCCACAACCACCAGCCGGCTCTCACCTGGTGCGACAACGGCGACCTGCTGGCCGTCTGGTTCAGCTGCGAGCAGGAAAGCGGCCGCGAAATGGTGGTGCTGAGCTCCCGTTTCCGCAGGGGCGCATGGGCTCCGGCCGCCCTCTTCTTCTCGGTTCCCGGAAGGAACGTGACCGGCAGCGCGCTGGCGCATCTCCCCGACGGCACCCTTCTGCACATGAACGGCGTGGCCAATTCGGGAGACTGGCAGAATCTGGCCCTCTGCATGCGAAGGAGCGAGGACAACGGCCGCAGCTGGAGCCTTCCTCAGCTGGTGGAGCCCCGGCACGAAGTGAGGCATCAGGTGATCGCGGGAACGCTCGTCCTCAGCGACGGGACGCTTCTGCAGTGCTGCGACGCGGGAGCGGGCGGCCAGGACGGCACCGCAGTCCATCTGAGCAGGGACGGCGGCCTGAGCTGGCAGGATACCGGAGGCACCATCCGCGGCATCCATGCCGGAGTGGTGGAACTGTCGGACGGCTCCCTGCTCGCCCTCGGGAGGGGCATGCCCCTGGACGGCTGCATGCCCAAGAGCGTATCCTCCGACGGAGGCTTCACCTGGGAGTATTCAGCCAGCGATTTTCCGCCGATAGACAGCGGCCAGAGGCTGGTCCTCAGGCGCCTCGACGAAGGGCCCATAATGCTGGTTTCCTTCGGAGAACAGGGCATGTTCGCCGCCCTTTCCTACGACGAGGGAAAGACCTGGCCCGTACGCAAGCTGCTCACCGACGGCAGCGGGAGGAGCTACGACGGCGGCGCCTGGACAGGCACCTTCGTCTTGGACGGAAGCCACGCCGAGCCAAGGGGCTACCTCGCCTGCACCCAGACCCCGGACGGAGTCATACACCTTCTCTCCAGCCGCCTCCACTACCGCTTCAATCTCGCCTGGCTCGAAAAATAGCCGGCCGTGTTTGCCAACCGCAAGAATTTCAGACAGTTACGCAAAAACGGTACCTCGATTTCGGGGTACCGTTTTTTAATATTTGCCTGACTGTCAGGCGCTTGACAAAAACGCCCGCTATGCGTCTTCACCGGGCTTCATGGTGGTGTAGACGTTGGTCACGTCCTCGTCGTCTTCGAGGAGGCCGACGAGTTTGTCGATGGTGGAGCGCTGCTCGGCGCTGACTTCCTTGAGCTCGGTGTTGGGAATGCGCTCGAAGCCGCCGGAGACGAGCTCGTAACCCTTGTCCTCGATGTACTTCTGGATGGAGCCGTAGGAAGGATAGTCGCCGTAGATCACCACCTCCTTGCTGACGTTGCCGTCCTTGTCTTCCACTTCTTCGTCGAAGAGCTCCTCGGCGCCGAAGTCGATGAGCTCGAGCTCGAGCTCCTCCAGATCCATGCCCTCGGTTTCCTTGATGCGGAAGACGCATTTGTGGTCGAACATGAAACCGACGCTGCCGCTGGTGCCGAGGGTGCCGCCGCACTTGTTGAAGTAGCTGCGGACATTGGCGACGGTGCGGGTGGTGTTGTCGGTGGCGGTTTCGACCAGGATGGCTATGCCGAACGGGCCGTAGCCTTCGTAAACCACTTCCTTGAAGTCTCCGGACTTGCTTTCGGTGGCCTTCTTGATGGCGCGCTCGATGTTCTCCTTTGGCATCTGCTCGGCACGGGCCTCGGCCATGAGTGCACGCAGACGGGGATTGCCGGTGACATCGGGACCCCCCTGCTTGACGGCGACGGTGATTTCCTTTCCGAGCTTGGTGAAAGTACGGGCCATGTGCCCCCAGCGCTTGAGCTTGCGCTCCTTGCGGAATTCAAATGCACGTCCCATACTACTCGCTGACTTCGGAGATGTAACTGTCGATGTCGGAGCGCTCGACGCTCTGGGGATAGTTTTCCTTGACGGCCTTGAAGCACTCGAGGGCGGCGGCGTTGTTGCCGAGAGCCTTGTATGCGAGGCCTTCCTTGACGAGATAGCCGGCATTGAACACGTTGTCGTTCACCGCAATGGCCTTCTTGTAGGCGGCAATGGCGTTCTCGTATTCCTCCAGGCCTACGTAGGCGTCGCCCATGCAAGCAAGGGCGCGGGCCTTCAGGATGGGCTCCTTGCCCTTGTATTTCTTGAGGAGATCGACCGCATCCTGGAAATTGCCCAGCTGGAGCTGGCAGATGCCGGCGTACAGATAGACGGCCTTGCCGGCCTTGTTGCCGTAGTCGTCGATGATCTGGGAGAAGCCGAGCACGTTGCCGTCGCCGTTGAGCGCCAGCTCATACTCCCCTGCGCGGAAATTGTTCTCCGCGGGGAACATCTGCTCCTGCGCCTCGGCGCACTTGGGAGTGTAGATGAAGCGGTTGTAGGCGAGGGATGCAAGCCATATCACGAGTATGCCGATGATGATGCCCCAGATCCATTTCTTGTTTTTTTCGTAGAACTGTTCGGTGCGGGAAAGCTGTTCCGCAGTGTTCTCCTGGCGGATTTCCTGCTTGGTCTTTTGCTGAGTAGCCATATCTAGGTTTTTTTATTTGTTCAAAAAAGCCTGCAAAAATAGGTAAATAAAAGGAAAAAAACAATAATTAGTTCTGGTGTGCGGGGCGGAGCAGGTCGAGCACCACCTTCACCGGATTGAAAGTCTCCACTGGCACCTCCACGAAGAGGGTGTTCCAGTCGCTCATGCTGCCGTTCCACAGGCCGGGAAGTTCAAGAGCCTTGAGTTCGCGGCCCTGATAGCTCTTGCACGAGATGAAGCCGGTGTTGCGGTCGACATACCTGAGCAGATCGAAACGGTCCCCCTTGTAGCCACGCAGGCAGCAGACGAGGTCGACCGGATTGAAATGGGTGGAGCCGGCAAGCGCCGACGCGGCCACCGGATTGTCCTTGTTTATCTGCGCGCTTTCGAGGATCTGCAGCGAAGTGGAGCCGTCGGAGCCCTTTACGATGAACGGGCCGCCGCCGGGTTCTCCCAGGTTGCGCACCATGCCGCAGACGCGGATGGGACGGTCGAGCTTCGCGCGGAGCACCTTCGCCCTGGTTTCGAGGCCGTTCGGCAGCGAATCGAAACGGATGCAGAGCACCTCGTCGAGCCATTTCTGAATGTCGTCGAGAAGTGCGGGAGTGACTTCGCCGTCGAGGCGGCGGAGAAAGCCGAAAATCGTGTCGCGAAGCTGCAGGGCCCTGCCCATCAGCACCTTCTTGTAGAGCGAGGTGAGCGGCAGCAGACGCTCCACCGCCACGTTGTCGATGTTCTTGATGCTCACCAGTTCCTCCTCGACTTTGTTGAGATTGTAGATGAGGGCGCCGTGCCCGGCGGGGCGGAACAGGCGAGAACCGTCGTCGCAGAGGAAGGGCTCGTCGTTCATGTCGACGGCGATGGTGTTGGTGGCGGGATCCTGATAGGTGAATTCCACATTGTAGCGGACGCCGTACCTCCTTTCATATTCGGAGCGCACCTTCGCGAAGGCGTCGGCAAACAGCTCCTTATGCTCCGGAGAGATTGTTACGCAGAGGTTTACGCTGCCGTCGGCGTTGCGCATGTACTCCTGCCCTTCGACGAGATGCTCCGCGAAAGCGGTGCGCACCTCTGAAGGATAGCGGTGGAAATCCAGCACGCCCTTGGGCTTGCTGCCGTAGCCGAGGCCCTCGCCGGTGAGAAGCAGACGGGCGGTGCGCATGCAGTCCGCGTCGCTGCCTGCGGACGGAGTGCCGAACAGGGCGGGATCGTAGAAGGCGAAACGGCCGAGCTCCGCGGTGAGGCGGCGCACCTGGTCGTTGGGATGTTCCATCCCGGCGAAGATGTCCTTGAACATGCGGGATGCCGCCCCCGAAGCGGGCACGAATTTGAGCCTGCCTCCGACGGAAGCGTTTTCGGAATATGCCACCGCGGCGTCGCGGGCGGCCTCGTCCATCACCTCGATGCCCCTGTCGGGGCTGGCGGGTGCGGTTATCTCAAGCCAGGGGAATCCCTGCCTGAAACAGCTGATTTGTTCTTCTATGGTCATGGTTCTAGTCGATATAAAATTCTTTTCTGTAGCGGTAGTGAGCGCGCAGGGACTCGAATTCGCCGGGATTTGCGCGGAAGATGAAGTCGTCGGTGAAGATGGGGTAGTTGTACTGGAAAAGCGCGGCTATCTGCCCCTGGGTCATGCCGGTGACGTTCAGCTTGACGGAAGCGGGCTCCGCAAGCGACGCCGGCGGGAAGAAATCGTAGAGGGGTTTTATCTCGAAGAAGCGGGCCACGGCGCGGACCGCCATCGCGGTGCTCCTCTGTTTGCCCTGGTAGGAATAGCCCGCGATGTGGGGCGTGGCTATGTCCACCATGCTCATGAGGGTCTGGTTCACGTCGGGCTCGTGGTTCCAGGTGTCGATTATCACCGGCCCCAGCTTGGGGATGGCGTTCATGAGGGCGTCGTCCACCACCACCTCGCCCCTGGAAGTGTTGATGAAGAAGGCGCCCAGCTTCATTTTTTCGAAGAAGGCCGCGTCCGCCATGCGGCGGGTGGCGCCGGTGAGGGGCACGTGCATCGTGACGATGTCGGAATTGCGGAGCAGATAATCGAGCGGGCAGAACTGCGCCGGGCCCTCCGCCGCCTCGCGGGGAGGGTCGTTCAGCAGCACCTTGAAGCCGAGCCGGCGCACGGCCCGCTCCACCCTGGAGCCCGCGGCCCCCACCCCTATGATTCCGAGGGTGGAACCGGTGAGCGGTATGCTCTTGCGGGAAGCGGCCCCGTAAAGGGCCGACAGGACATAGTCCATGACTCCCCCGGAATTGCAACCGGGAGCGTTCTGCACGAAGATGCTGTGCTCCCTGCACCAGGGGATGTCGATATGGTCGGTGCCGATGTTCGCGGAGGCGATTATCTTGACCGGCGTGCCTTCGAGCAGATAGGAATTGCAGCGGGTGCGGGTGCGGATGATGAGGGCGTCGGCGTCCGAGAGGTCTTCGCGGCGGATTTCCGCCCCGGGCTTGTAGACCACCCTGGCGTAAGGTTCGAAGACACCTTCGAGAAAAGGCACTGAGGCATCTGCTACTATCTTCATATCTACTTGATTCTCAATTCTTTCACTATTTGCTCATGCTCATCTTCGCGAATCAGGAGAGGGTCGCCCGCAAGAATGGCGTTCATCTTCTCGAGGAGAGCCGCCTTCTGCATCGAGAGCTGCGAGGCGAGCACCGAGGAGCTCAAGGTGACGTAGAGCACCCCGTCGCGGAAAAACTTCCGTATGGTGAAATCTCCCGCCCCGCTGGCCTCATCCCACGCCACGAAGACGCGGCGGGTGTTCAGCGTGGCGCCGAGACGTTCGCTCCGGAACATCTCCCTGAGGGCTTCCGCCACGCTTATGGCCTGTTTGCGGGGAAGTCGGCTCATAGTTTCGTGAAGACGCCCCCAAGGGCCTCGTAATAGCTGCGGTCGGCCGTGATGGAATCCACTATGCCGTTGAGCCTGAGTTTGTTGCTGTCGGAAAGGAAGATCTGGCCGAAGGCGTCTCCTGCCACCATCTCGAGCAGGTTCTGCACGCGAGCGAGGTCGAGTTTGTCGAAAAGGTCGTCGAGGAGCAGGATGGGCGCCGTGCCCACCCTTTCCTTCATCATTTCGTACTGCGCGAACTTGAGCGCCACGAGGAAGGACTTCTGCTGCCCCTGGCTGCCGCAGTTGCGGATAGCATGGCCGTCGAGCTCGAAGCTGAAGTCGTCGCGCTGGAGGCCGGACAGGGTGTAGCCCATCGCGAGGTCCCTCTCGCGGCGGGCGGCGGAAAGCTCGGAGAAACTGCTCCGGAGAAGCTCCGACCGGTAACTCACCGAAACGCTTTCACGGCCCCCTGAAATCTGTGAATAATAGCGCTTTACGATGGGGTTCAGGCCATGCGCAAACGCTTCCCTGCGCTCGCACAGGGGCCGCGAGAGCTCATCCATCTTTTCGTCCAGCACCTCCAGCAGCGACAGGTCGGGACGCTCCGCCTTGAGGAGGCTGTTGCGCTGCGCAAGGCAGCGGTTGTACTGCTGCATGCCGTCGAGGTAGCCGGCGTCGGTCTGGGAGAGCACCGAATTCACGAAACGGCGGCGTTCGTCCCCCGAATCGCTCACCATCGACACGTCGGCGGGAGAGACCATTACGATGGGGATGAGGCCTATGTGGGCGGAGATGCGGGTGTAGGGCTTGTCGTCCCTCCGCAGCTTCTTTTCCTCCCCGACCTGGATGGAGATGCGGGTATCGGGCCCCTGGGGCATGGAATAGGTGCCGGAGATGGCGAAGGAAGAGGTGCCGTGGCGGAAGTTGAAGCGGTCGGCGGTGAAGGCGCTCTTGGTCATCGAAAGATACCAGATGGCGTCGAGCAGGTTGGTCTTGCCCTCGCCGTTGCCCCCGGAAATGCAGTTGAGCTTCCCCGAGAACTCGAGTTCCTGGAGTTCGATGTTCCTGAAATTCCGGACGACTATCTTGCGAAGTATGGGCATGCGAGGGTCTTGGTCATGCAAAGATAATATTTTTGACTATATTTGCATTCCGAAATTCATAAGAAATATGAGCATCCAGGAAGATAAAATCGCGAAACTTGTAGACCGCCGCGCGGCTGCGCGCCTCGGGGGCGGCCCCAAGCGGATAGAAGCACAGCACGCCAAGAACAAACTCACCGCCCGCGAACGGCTCGAGATACTCCTCGACAGGGATTCCTTCGAGGAATTCGACATGTTCGTACAGCACCGCTGCACCAATTTCGGCATGGAAAAGAGCCATCCCGACGGCGACGGCGTGGTGACCGGCCACGGCACCATAGGAGGCAGGCCGGTGTTCGTCTATGCCCAGGACTTCACCGTCAGCGGCGGGTCCCTGAGCAAGACCATGAGCGAAAAGATATGCAAGGTCATGGACATGGCCATGCGCGCCGGAGCCCCCGTAATCGGCCTCAACGACTCCGGAGGCGCCCGCATCCAGGAGGGCATCGACGCCCTCGCCGGCTACGGCGACATCTTCGAGCACAACATCCTCGCCAGCGGGGTGATTCCCCAGATTTCCGGGATTTTCGGCCCCTGCGCAGGCGGCGCCGTCTACTCCCCCGCCCTCACCGACTTCACCCTCATGGTGAAGAACACCTCCTACATGTTCCTTACCGGTCCGGCCGTGGTAAAGAGCGTCACCGGCGAGGAAGTCACCAGCGAAGAGCTCGGCGGAGCCGCGGTGCACGCCACCAGGAGCGGCGTGGCCGACTTCGCGGCCGAAAACGAGCAGGAAGGCCTCGAAACCATAAAGAAGCTTCTCTCCTACCTGCCCCAGAACAACATGGAGACTCCCCCGGAAAGGGAAAGCTCCGACCCCGTCTCCCGCGTTTCCGACTCGCTCAACTCCATCATACCCGACAACCCCAACAAGGCGTACGACATGTACGACGTCATCCGCGAAATCGTGGACGACGGGGACTTCTTCGAAATCCACAGGGAATTCGCCCGCAACATAATCGTGGGTTTCGCCCACATGGGCGGGCGCGGAGTGGGCGTCGTGGCCAACCAGCCCAAGATGCTGGCGGGCGTGCTGGACATAAACGCCAGCCGCAAGGCCGCCCGTTTCGTGCGCTTCTGCGACGCCTTCAACATCCCCCTCGTAACCCTCGTCGACGTCCCGGGCTTCCTTCCCGGCACCCAGCAGGAGTACGGAGCGGTCATCCAGAACGGCGCGAAGCTCCTCTACGCCTACGGCGAAGCCACCGTCCCCAAGGTCACGGTAACCCTCCGCAAGGCCTACGGCGGCGCCCACATCGTCATGAGCTGCAAGCAGCTGCGCGGCGACATCAACTACGCCTGGCCCACCGCCCAGATCGCGGTCATGGGGGCCGACGGCGCGGTGAACGTGCTCTACGGCAAGGCCATCAAGGAAGAAACCGACCCCTCCAGGCAGGAGATTCTCCGTTCCGAAAAGAAGGAAGAATACGAAGAGCTCTTCAACAATCCCTACCAGGCGGCCCAGAAGGGCTACATCGAAGACGTCATAGAGCCCCGCAACACCCGCTTCCGCGTAATCCGCGCCCTCTGCTCGCTCGAAGGCAAGAGGCAGGACGTTCCCGCCAAGAAACACGATAACCTGCCGCTGTGATGAACCCGCTTTTCATGCTTCTGCAGACATCCGGCCTCACCGAAGGGGCCAAACGCATGGCGGCCACCGATCCCCACGGCTGGACGCTGAGCCTCATCGCCGTCAGCACGGTGTTCCTCGCGCTCGTGATTCTCTTCGTCATCTTCACCCTGGTGGGCAAGCTGTCCATGAGGCTGGACGCCGCTGCCGCCAAGCCGGAGAAACCGGCCAAAAAGCGCAAGAAAGCCTCCGGGAGCGCTGCCGACGCCGAGGTCGCCGCAGCCATAGCGCTGGCCCTCGAAGCCGAGAGGGGCGGCGAAGTTCCGGTGGCCATCGCCACCGCCCTCGCACTCCACCTGGGCACCTCCGTGCACGACAGCGAGCCCTACGTGATAACCATCAGGCGCGGATCCTCCGCATGGCGGAACCCGGCCCTCAACTTCAGGAAAAATCCGAACAAATGACAAACTATAAGTTCAAGATCAACGGAAAGCCCTATGAGGTTTCCGTAAACGGCATAGCCGACGGCACCGCGGACGTCACGGTCAACGGTGTAAACTATTCTGTAGAAATTGAAAACGCCCCCGCTGCAGCGCCCGCACCCGCAGCAGCCCCGGCAGCGCCAGCCCCTGCGGCCGCTCCCGCAGCCCC